>Ga0310690_10000067_pt1 | contig 228007 bp, 281 predicted proteins | sample AusTroGonzalo_MG_2_FD_207661 | JGI IMG/M metagenome (GOLD analysis project Ga0310690, IMG submission 207661) | Bovine rumen microbial communities from tropical cattle in Woodstock, Queensland, Australia - Gonzalo_04 (v2) (version 2) | ecosystem: Host-associated > Mammals > Digestive system >... | reverse complement strand
TCGAACCACGCACAACGACTTTGCAGCACATCTATTGCGCTTTGAGCGTCCGGTTGAACGCGTCTGTGATCATATCGATCAGCTGCGCGTGAATGGCGCTGCGCGAGTTCCCATCTCCATCGTCGCACAGCGGTTCCGTTACGCCCTCAGCCTTCAGTTTGTCCGATGCACCGGCCTTGCACGCGGCAAACATGCTGAAATGGTTGGCATCCTCGATGCTTGCATAGCGCGCACCCGGAATGATGTCAGCCATCCACGACGCCTGCAGCGTGCGGGGAATGTCGCCTTTTCGACCGAGGTTCACGAGGTCGACGGGGATTGCGATGCCGGCAACACTTTCGGTTGTGAGCGTGTCCGACATGGCCGGGTCGATTGCAACTGCCGAGCGAATACGGTTGTCCCTATAGTCCAGGCCTGCCGGATGCACATCCATCCTGTGCAGATCAACGCCGCTCTGTGCGAGCCATTCGCACAGGGAGTGGTTGCGCAGATCGGTATCGCAATAGGCCGCGAGGCGCTGCTGGTCCATGCGGGCGCCTGCCACCGCAAGGGCGGTGTAGCCGCCCATGGAAAGGCCGAGCGCGCCGACGTTTTTCCAGTCGATCCGGTCGTGGAAAACCGTTCCGGTTTTCAATGCATCCAGGGTCGCTGTGAAATCCGCTGGCCGCAGCCAAAGCTTCATCGTCTCGCTTGCCGATTTGTTTCCGCTCTGATTTCCCGGGTGATTTGGCGCGGCGACAATATATCCCTGCCGCGCCAAGGGGGCGGCAATCCAGCCCGTGGCTTGCGCATTGCCGGCAATGCCGGTGCCGTGGGAAAGCAGGATGAGCGGAAATTTCCCCTCAACGGGCGGTGCATCGCGCATGCTGGCGGTCCCCGTGAAAAGCGGGGTATCGCCCAGCAGGACTTCTTCGCCGCCTGTCCGTGCCGGATACCAGACCGTCACATCGAGGTCGGTTCCGCGTTCTTTTGAGGGAACGGTGATTTGCCGAACGCCAGCAATCTGGTCGGCAAGCGCCTGTTGAAGAGGCCAAAACACACCCAGAACGACCAGAGCTGCGGCACTGAAAAATCGCATGATAATGTTCCTTGTTTCGAGAGGTGGGGATCAGCGGATCGTCACGCGGGCATAATCGCTTTTGATGCTGATCGCGGGTTTGGCACCGGGTGTGCTGTCACGCTTGCTGTCGACGAGGGATGCCTTGGCATCCACGGCGTAGCTGATGGGAACGTCCTTGCCGAAGCTGAACGAGGCGTCGAGGGCGCGGGAATCGAGCCGGATCGTCTCGTTGTTGCTGACGCGGGCAAAGCGCAGGTCGCTGCGCACGGCGTCACCCGAAATATCGAGGCTCGCGGCGTGCCCATCCAGCGCAAAATCCGCCGCGTGGCCCTTGATGCGCACGGCACCATAGTCACCGGTCAGCCGGGCCTGCAGTGCCGCCTGTTCGATGCTGACATCGCTGTCGGCAGGCAGGCTGGCGCGGATCAGCACCTCGCAGTCGGAAAGGCTGAGCAGCGGCGCATTGACCACATGGATGCGCAGCGTCCGTTCCCTGACCTCCATGGTGGTGCGGGTGGCGCATTGATCGGCGAACCAGCTCGAATACCAGCCGGAGAACCAGCCGGATCGTGTGGCGGTGATGCGGGCCTGATAGGGCGCGCCATCGCCTGCGGTGAACACGATGCGGCTGGCTTCCCCCGTAATGGCGACGCTGTTGATCGCACCGATATCGAGCGGCGGCTTGACCTGGTCGGCGGTGCTGGGGGTTACGGTTCCGAAGAGAAGCAGAATGGCGGTGATGAGGCTCAGCATGATGGGCTCCCGTGGGTTGGCATGGCAACCAGAGGAGGGCGCTATCCGCTGAAATTCGACCTTGATCACAATTCAGGTCGTCCGCGATCGCGTTTCAGGACATAGTAGGCCTCGTTAACTCGTCCCGGTCGCAGGTTCCATGCTGTTTGTTCCATTGCCGTTTGTCGTCGCCGTCCTGCTTGTCGTTCTTCTCGTCCAGATGATCCGGCGAAGCGATGGCAATGACAGGAATCCGTTCTTCCTCGCCCTGGTGTCGGTCTATGCGCTGCAATCGGTGGTGATCGGGGTGCGTTGGGGCTATGATATGCTGGAGGTCTTGCCGGTCCAGGCCGTGCTCGCCGTTGTCATCGCCACGCTGGCATGGCTGAGTTTTGAAGGCCTGCGCAGCGAGCGGCCGCCAAGAGAACGTCCGTGGCTGCTGCTGCACCTGCTGCCGACGCTTGTGGTGATCGGCCTTATTGCCTTCTGGCCTGCGCCGGTCTCGCTGGCCATCATCCTGGTGTTCGCGGGCTATGGCATTGCGCTCTGCCGCCTCGCCTTTGCCGGTCCGGATGCGTTGGGTTCATCCCGATTGGACGGTGTCATCAGCGCCTACCGGGCATTGCAGGTGACAGCCTTTGCCGTTTCCAGTTCCGCGGTCATCGATATCGTCATCAGCTGGGATTTTGCCCAGTCGGGCGGCAGCCATTCCGCCCGCATCGTTGCCATCGGCAATGTCCTCGCCCTGCTCGTCCTCGGGAGCGCGGCCACGGTCGCGGGAACCAGCCGCCCGGAGGAGCGGGACGAAACAATCGCGGAAGAGGGCGCGTCTCCGGTGCTGCCCAGCGCCGAAGACACGGACATCGCCGCCGCGCTCGATCGGCTGATGCAGGCGCGGGAACTCTACCGGGATGTCGATCTCAACCTCAACCGCCTGGCGCGCAAGATGGGCCTGCCGGCCCGGCAGGTGTCGATAGCCGTCAACCGGGTCAAGGCGATGAGCGTTTCGCACTATGTCAATGATTACCGGGTGAGGGAGGCCTGCCGCCTGCTGGCGGATACGGATCGTGCGGTCACCGGCATCATGTTCGATGCCGGGTTTCAGACCAAGTCCAACTTCAACCGCGAGTTCCTGCGTGTCACCGGCATGAGCCCGAAGGCCTGGCGCGCCAAGGCGCTTGCCGCCGACAAATCCGGCGCCGCGGTTATCCGCCTCGCCGGATGATCAGTTGCAGATCCATCTGTGCGTGGTTCGACAAGCTCACCATGAGGGAAGTGGTCTGATGCCAGGTCAACTACAAACGTCGCAGAATACAGCGCCCTACAGCCTGTTCCATCCCTCATGGTGAGCTTGTCGAACCACGCACCATGATGAATGTACAATCTAGCTCGGGTCGTTGTAGCCCAGCAGCTTGCCGGCGCGCACGTCGTAGAGCTTGCCCGTGGCGTCGATCCTCGGATCGAGGATGAGCGCGATCTTGGCGGCCACCTCCGCCGCAGTCGGCAGTGTGTCCGGGTCTTCGCCCGGTACGGCCTGCGCCCGCATCGCGGTACGTGTCGCGCCGGGGTTGACCGAATTGATGCGCAGTTTTGTCTGGCGCGCTTCCTCGGCCCAGCTGCGGCCCATCACCTCGACAGCGGCCTTGGATGCCGCATAGGGCCCCCAATAGGCGCGGGCGGAGTGGGCAACGCCTGACGACAGCAGCACCGCACGGCCTGCCTCGGAAAGCTTCAGCAGCGGGTCGGTGCTGCGGATCAGCCGCCAGACGCTGGTGACATTGATGTTGATCAGCTTGTCGAAGACTTTTGCTTCCACATGGCCGATCGGCGAAATCGTGCCAAGGATACCGGCATTGGCGACGAGAATATCGAGCCTGCCCCAGCGCTCATGGATGGAACCGCCGAGCCGGTCGATGGCAGGCATGTCGGTCAGGTCGAGCGGCACCAGCGTCGCCGTGCCGCCCGCAGCCTTGATTTCGTCGTCCAGCTCTTCCAGACCGCCCACCGTGCGGGCGACGGCAATCACATGCGCACCGCGCGCTGCCAGGTCTTTGGCAAGGAAATAACCGATGCCGCGGGATGCGCCGGTGACAAGCGCAAGCTTGCCGTCCAGCCGGAAACTGCCGTCAGAAATCATGAATGGGAACTCAACCGTTAGCCGTTGTTTGCGAGAAGCGAGAACTGGCGCACATTGCTGATGCCGTCCCGGTCAACCAGCCGGGTCGGATAATCGCCAGTGAAGTAGTGGTCGGTGAACAGCGGCGCCTGCGCGTCGCGCGGAGCACCGCTGACCGCCTTGTACAGCCCGTCGATGGACAGGAATTCCAGCGAATCCGCGCCGATATATTTGCACATGGAGGCAAGGGTCGCGTGCTGGTTGGCCAGGAGCTTGTCCGCATCCGGCGTGTCGATGCCGTAGAAATCCGGATGATAGATCATCGGGCTGGCAACGCGGATATGCACTTCCCGCGCCCCGGCATCGCGGATCATCTGCACGATCTTGACCGATGTGGTGCCGCGCACGATGGAATCGTCGACCAGAACCACGCGCTTGCCTTCGATCACGGCCCGGTTGGCCGAATGCTTCAGCTTGACGCCGAAGGCGCGGATCGACTGGGTCGGCTCGATGAAGGTACGGCCGACATAATGGTTGCGGATGATGCCGAGCTCGAATGGAATGCCGCTCGCCTGGGCAAAGCCGATGGCCGCAGGCGTGCCGCCGTCGGGAACCGGGACGACGACGTCGGCGTCCAGCGGTGCTTCCTTGGCCAGGTTGATGCCCATGTTCTTGCGGGCAGTATAGACGTTGCGGCCGCCGACAATGGAATCCGGGCGGGCAAAGTAGACATATTCGAACAGGCAGATGCGTTCGGGCTTTGGCGCCTGCGGCTTGAAGGCTTCAATGCTGATCGTGCCGTCGCTCTGGATCTCGCAGACGACGACTTCGCCGTTCTCGATGTCACGCACGAACTTCGCGCCGATGATGTCGAGCGCGCAGCTTTCGGAGGCAAAGATCGGCTTGCCGTCGAGATCGCCCATGACGAGCGGCCGGATGCCGATCGGATCGCGCGCGGCGATCAGCTTGGTGCGGGTGAGGGCGAGCATGGCATAGCCGCCTTCCATCTGGCGGATCGCATCGACGAAACGGTCGCTCGACGACGTGCTGCGCGAACGGGCGATGAGATGCAGTACCACTTCCGTGTCGGAATTGGACTGGCAGATCGCGCCGTCGGCGATCAGCTTGCGGCGCATGGTCAGGCCGTTGGTGAAATTGCCGTTATGGGCAATGGCGATGCCGCCGATTTCCAGTTCGGCAAACAGCGGCTGCACATTGCGCAGGGCCGGATCGCCTGTCGTGGAATAGCGCACATGGCCGATGGCGCGGTCGCCGGGCAGCTGTGCCAGCGTGGCGGGGTTGGTGTAATGGTCGCCGACAAGACCCATGCGGCGCTCCGAGCAGAACTGCTTGCCATCATAGGAGACGATACCCGCCGCTTCCTGCCCGCGATGCTGCAGGGCATGCAGGCCCAGCGCCGTCAGCGTGGCGGCATCGGGGTGCCCCAAAATGCCAAACACACCGCACTCTTCATGCAGTGTGTCGTCGTCAAGGGACATGAGAGGGGTCTCATCACGAAAAATGTCGGTCATTACCGCAAGCCTTTCGCCGCAGATTCAACTGTAAGATCTGTCATTCCATTATGCCACACTATGTGGGGTATTACCACGCAAACGCCAAGTTAACCGTTTGTCGCACCCGGCAGCCCGTCAGGGCTTCGGTGTCGTGCCTTCCGGCGGGATGTCTTCCTTGGGTTCAGGTGCCGTCGTTGCGTCCGGAGTATGGCTCGAGCCGGGCTTCAAACGCTTCAGAATGGTTGATTCCGGGTCTTCCGGCAAAAGGCTGATCAGCTTTGCGCCGAGTGAGTCGATCATCGGCTTGGACTTGGCCTGCGCCACCCAGGCGGGCTGGTTGTCCGTGACGAGCCAGTTGAAGAACAGCATCGCGACAACCACGAGAAGAACGCCGCGCGCCGCGCCGAAGAGGAAGCCGAGCGTGCGGTCGAGCGCGCCGATACGGCTGTCGATGATGAAATCGGCAATCTTCATGGTGATCACGGAAACGATGATCAGCGTGACGATGAAGACGATACCGGCCGCCGCGATCTGGGCGATGGTCTCATTGCTGATATAGGGCGCGAGGAAGGGGACGACCGGCTTGTAGAAGAGATAGGCGGCCGCGGCCGCCGCTGCCCATGACACGACGGACAGCACTTCGCGCGAAAAGCCGCGCACCATGGCGAGGATCGCCGAAACGAGGGTGATGCCCAAAAGAATTCCGTCTAGCAACGTAATAGGCATTTACATGTATCCCCAATCCAATTCCGACCTGCACACCCTCTCGGGAGGACTGTGCCGCGTCAGTCGTCGCGTTTCGTTTTACCGGGTCCCGATGCCGCAATCCGGGCCACAAGGTCCGGCAGCGACGCGGTCTCGGTCAGATGGGCATTGCGTCCCTTCGGCACGTCGTTGCTTCCCTTGGGAAGAACAGCCTGCTTGAACCCAAGCTTCTCTGCTTCCTTCAGCCGCTGCACCGCATGCGCCACCGGGCGAACGGCGCCAGACAAGCTGACTTCGCCGAAATAGACGCAATCGGCCGGAAGGGCAATACCGGCAATGGAGGAAACCAGTGCAGATGCAACCGCAAGATCGGCTGCAGGCTCGGAAATCCGGTATCCGCCCGCCACATTCAGGTAAACATCGTGCTGGCCGAACCGCACGCCGCAATGGGCTTCCAGCACCGCCAGAATCATCGAAAGGCGGCCGCCGTCCCAGCCGACGACGGCGCGGCGCGGCGTGCCCAGCGTCGAGGGCGCCACCAGCGCCTGTATTTCCACAAGCACCGGCCGGGTGCCTTCCATCCCGGCAAAAACCGCGGCGCCCGGCGATTTGTCATTGCGTTCGCCGAGAAAAAGCTCCGACGGGTTGGCAACTTCGCGCAATCCGCGGTCGGACATTTCAAACACGCCGATCTCGTCGGTCGGGCCGAAACGGTTCTTCACCGTGCGCAGGATGCGGTAGTGGTGGCCGCCTTCGCCTTCGAAATACAGCACCGCATCCACCATGTGCTCGACAACGCGCGGCCCGGCGATCTGGCCGTCCTTGGTGACATGGCCGACGAGGACCACGGCTGCGCCGGTCTGCTTGGCAAAGCGGATCATCGCCTGGGCCCCGGCGCGCACCTGCGTGACCGTGCCGGGGGCCGAATCGGCGGCATCCGTCCACAGGGTCTGGATCGAATCGATGATGATGAGGTCGGGCCGCTTGGAATCGGAAATGGTGGCGAGGATGTCCTCGACATTGGTTTCGGCGGCCAGAAGCACATCGGTGTCGGCGGCATGCAGGCGCTGCGCCCGCAGGCGGATCTGCGCCACCGCTTCTTCGCCCGAGACATAGATGACCTTGTGGCCCTGCCGCGCCAGCGCGGCTGCCGCCTGGGTCAGCAGGGTGGATTTGCCGATGCCGGGATCGCCGCCCACCAGAATGGCCGAGCCGCGCACGAAACCGCCGCCGGTGACCCGGTCGAGCTCGCCGATGCCGGAGTGGATGCGCGGCGCGTCCTCGATCTCGCCGGACAGCGAGGTGAGGGCGACGGCGCGACCCTTGCGGCCCGACAGCTTGCCGGGGCCACTGCCGATGCCGCCCGCCGTGCCTTCCTCGACCAGCGTGTTCCATTCGCCGCAGGAATCGCACTTGCCGGCCCAGCGCGTATGCACGGCACCGCAGTTCTGGCAGATGAATTGAATTCTTGCCTTGGCCATCAGGCGCCTTTTCCGGAATAGAGGTAGCGGCGGTGATAGCGGTTGCCCAGGCTGGTCAACAGCTCGAAGCCGATGGAGCCCGCGGCACGCGCCGCGTCATCCAGGGCGATGTTGCCACCGAACAGCTCGACATGATCGCCGGGTTTGACGGCGTCCTCGGGAAGATCGGTGATGTCGAACGATGTCAGGTCCATGGTCACCCGGCCGATCACCGGCACCTTGCGTCCGGCAACAAAGCCTTCGCCGCCCTTGGGCACGACGCTGCGCAGGGGCGTGCCGCTACCCGACAGCGAGCGCAGATAGCCGTCGGCGTAGCCGGTCGAGCAGACGGCAATCCGGGTGTCGCGTTCCAAAAGCGCCGTGGCTCCGTAGCCCGCCGTCTCGCCTTTGGGGCTGGTGCGGATCTGCACGATGCGCGCTTCCAGCGTCACCACGGGGCGCATGGGATTGGCGACGCCGGCCAGCGCCTCGCCGCCATACATGGCAATGCCCGGACGGCTCAGGTCGCCGCCATTGCTGATCGTGTGAAAAATGCCGGAGGAGTTGGACGCGCTTGATTCGATGCCTGCAAAAGCGGTGCGAAGCGTTTGAAATGACTCGATCTGCTGCCGGGTGAGGCGATGGCCGGGTTCATCGCCGGTCGCCAGATGCGTCATCACCAGCACCGGCATTTCGCGGCCAGCGGCGGCAAAGTCGAGTGCTTCGGCCACGGTCAGTCCCAGCCGGTTCATGCCGGTATCCACATGCAGGGCATAGGGCAGCGTCAATCCGCTCGCGGCATTGGCCCGGCTCCACAGGCCGATTTCGTGCAGCGAGCCGAGGACGGGGATCAGCCCCGATGCTTCGAACACAGGGCGCGCGTCGGCAAACAGGCCGTTCAGAACGAAAACCCGTGCATCCGGCGCGGCGGCCTTGACCCGCAGGCCTTCCTCGACCAGTGCCACGAAGAATGTCCGGCAGCCGGCGTCCCGCAGGACAGGCACGACATGGTCGATGCCCAGCCCGTAGGCGTCGGCCTTGACGACAGCGCTCGCCTGCGCCGGTTTCGATTTTTCCGCAAGGAACATCCAGTTGGCCACGAGCGCATCGAGATCGATGGTAAGCCGCCCGCCCGCAAGACGGGGATCGGCGCCTGCGGTGGTGACGTGAGGTTTTGTACTGTTCAATTGATTACTCGAAGCGTTCTGGCAGGTGTGAATCTTCCGCAAGGTCGGTGAACCGGGTGAATTCCGCCTGGAAGGCCAGCTTCACCGTGCCCGTCGGGCCGTGACGCTGCTTGGCGATGATGACTTCCGCCTTGCCCATGGCCTCCTTGAGGTCGGCCTGCCACTTGAAATGCTCCTCGGTGCCTTCCTTCGGCTCCTTGTTCTTGATGTAGTATTCGTCGCGATAGACGAAGATCACCACGTCGGCGTCCTGCTCGATCGACCCGGATTCGCGCAGGTCGGAGAGCTGCGGGCGCTTGTCTTCGCGGCTTTCCACCTGACGGGAGAGCTGTGACAGCGCGATGATCGGCGTGTTGAGTTCCTTGCCGAGCGCTTTGAGGCCCGTGGTGATTTCGGTGATTTCCTGAACGCGGTTTTCCGAAGCCTTTTTGGACGAGCCCTGCATCAGCTGGATATAGTCGATGACCAGAACGTCGAGGCCGCGCTGGCGCTTCAAACGCCGGGCGCGGGCGGCCAGCTGGGCAATGGAAATACCACCGGTCTGGTCGATGTAGAGCGGCACCTTCTGCATGTGCTGTGAGCAGGCGACGAGCTTTTCGAATTCGGCCTCGTTGATTTCACCGCGGCGGATTTTCGACGAACTGATCTCCGACTGCTCGGAAATGATACGCGTCGCCAGCTGTTCCGACGACATTTCGAGCGAGAAGAAGCCGACAACGCCGCCGTTCTTGGCCTTGATCGTCCCGTCCGCCAGCTGCTCGGACTCGTAAGCCGCCGCGATATTGAAGGCGATGTTGGTGGCAAGCGAGGTCTTGCCCATGCCGGGTCGTCCTGCAAGCACGATCAAGTCCGACGGCTGCAGGCCGCCCATGCGGTTGTCGAGGGAATGGATGCCGGTGGAAACGCCGGACAGGTGCCCGTCGCGCATGAAGGCGGCGTTGGCCATGTCGACGGCGGTTTTCACCGCATCGGTGAAGGTCTGGAAGCCGCCATCGTAGCGGCCGGTTTCCGCCAGTTCGAACAGGCGGCGCTCGGCATCCTCGATCTGGCCCTGCGGCGCCACGTCCACCGGCGCGTCATAGGCGATATTGACCATATCCTCGCCGATGGTGATCAGCGCGCGGCGCGTGGCAAGATCGTAGATGGCGCGGCCATAGTCCTCGGCATTGATGATGGTCACGGCTTCGGCGGCAAGGCGCGCCAGATACTGCATCACCGTCATCTCGCCGACTTTTTCCTCCACGGGCAGGAACGTCTTCAGCGTCACGGGATTGGCCATCTTGCCCATGCGGATCATGTCCGACGACACGTCGAAAATCTTGCGGTGCAGCGGTTCGTAGAAATGCACCGGCTTGAGGAAGTCGGAGACCCGGTAAAACGCATCATTGTTGATGAGAATGGCCCCGAGCAGCGCCTGTTCGGCCTCGATATTGTTCGGCGCTTCGCGGTAAAGCTTGTCCGCGTTTTCCCGTACCTCGATGAATTTGCGTGCTGCCTCAGCCATGGTATTTTTTCCCGTTCGAATTAACTATGGCCTTCGGCGTGAATCCTAAGCAATGGAGCATTGCCAAAGCACAGGCTTAACCCCGCTATCCACAGCGGCGGAAAAGATTGGCTTTATTTCTCACCTGATTCGCGCCTCGATGATTCTAAGCCATCTGGCAGCCCGTGGGGAGGCTTAAGCGCGTTCTCCTGCCAATGTCCACCGCGCACTTGGTAGAATACGCCGCCACGATGCGAAAACCGGGCGCGATTCATGCTTTGGCCCGCCGCGATCAGCACAATCGCGACGGGCCAATGGGTTTGCTGCGGCGGGCGTCAGCGTCCGGCCGCCGATTCCCGGTTGTCGACCTGGGTGTTGGCGCAGCTGCGCTCGCTTTCCAGCCGCTTCAGGCGTTTTTCTTCCTTCTCGATATAGTTGCGCGTCAGCGGTACCGATTCCTGCCGGTGCGCCAGCTGGATCTGGAACACCATCAGGTTCTGCCAGCGGAAGGCCGATTCCGATGCGGCGAGATAGAATTCCCACATCCGGCAGAAGCGCTCATCATAGATCGCCTTGGCCTTGTCGCGGTTCGCCATGAACCGCTCGCGCCAGATGCGCAGTGTGTCGGCATAGTGCAACCGCAGGATTTCGATGTCGGTGATGACCAGCCCCGCCTTTTCGATCTGCGGAAGCACTTCCGAGAGCGCGGGGATGTAGCCGCCCGGAAAGATGTACTTCTGGATGAAGGCATTGGTATAGGACGGCCCGTCCGACCGGCCGATCGAATGCAGGAGGAAAACCCCGTCCTTCTTCAACAGCCGCGCCGTATGCTGGAAATACTCGGCGAAATGCCCGACGCCGACATGCTCGAACATGCCGACGGAGACAATCCGGTCGAAACTGTCGTCGATGGTCCGATAGTCGCGCAGGTCGAAGCGAGCCTGTGTCGACAGGCCCTCGTCGATGGCCCGCTTGTTGGCGATGCCATGCTGTTCGTGCGAGAGCGTGACGCCCAGCACATTGGCATCGAGATGACGGGCGAGGTAAAGCCCGAGACCGCCCCAGCCGCAGCCGATATCGAGGGTCTTGTGGCCCTTTTCGACCAGAAGCTTGGCCGCGATATGCCGTTTCTTCGCCAGCTGCGCCTCTTCGATGGTCGCATCTGGATGCTCGAAATAGGCGCAGGAATACTGCATGTCCGGGTCGAGAAACAGGCGGTAGAGCTCTTCCGACAGGTCGTAGTGCCGCTGCACATTGCTGGATGAACGGGTGAGATTGTTCATCTGGTGCAGGCGGCGGGTGGCACGGCGAATGCCCTCCAGCGCCAGCATCCATGGCTCGCGTGCCGCGGTGGCGCCGGTGTTTTCAAAGATGATCTTCAGCACGTCGTAGATATCGCCGTCGAGAACATCGAGTTCGCCGTTCATATAGGCTTCGGCGAAATGCAGGGAGGGATCGAAGGCAATCCGCCGTTCGGCCGCAGCCGTGTTGATGCGGAAGTGGATCGGTTCTCCGGTCCCGTCACCAAAGGTGCGCTTCTGGCCGGATGAGTCAGTAATCGAAAGTGTACCAGTGTGGATGAGCCGCGAAAGCGCAGCCCTAAGAATGGCATTCATGAACAATCTCCATCATTGACGATAGAGCTCGGCCATTATGAGGCTCGGGATTGAGCCAAGGTCGGGCGTGGGTAGGATAAACAAATTTACCCGTTTTTTTGATTCTGCAAAGCAAAAAAACACCCGGCATCTCTGCCGGGTGTTTCATGGTAAAGCAAACACCACTCCTGCGAGCGGTTTTTGCTTTGAAATCAGGCGTTTTCTTCGCCTTCTTCGTCTTCGTCGAAGAATTCGTCGGAAAGCGGTGCTTCTTCAATGCCATAGATCGCTTCGGCGGAGGTGAGGTCTTCACCCTTTACCTGACGCTCGGCTTCATCGGCCGTACGGGCAATGTTGATCGTGACGGTTGCTTCAACTTCCGGATGCAGAACCAGAACGATCTTGTGCAGGCCGATCGTCTTGATTGGCGTGTTCAGTTCAACCTGGTTGCGGTTGATCGAGAAACCTTCCGCCGTGATCAGGTCGGCAATGTCGCGGGTCGTTACTGAACCGTAGAGCTGACCGGTTTCACCGGCGGAGCGGACAGCAACGAATGTCTTGCCGTCGAGCTTGTCGGCGATCGCCTGGGCTTCGGTCTTGCGCTCGAGGTTGCGGGCTTCGAGCTGGGCGCGCTGGCCTTCGAACTTCTTCTTGTTGGCTTCGTTGGCACGAAGCGCCTTGCCCTGCGGCAGAAGGAAGTTACGGGCAAAGCCGTCCTTTACCTTGACTGTTTCACCCATCTGGCCGAGGCGGCTGATGCGTTCGAGAAGAATGACTTCCATGTGAGTTTTCCTTTCAAGTTCAATTGTCGTTATTGGGTGGGGTATCGGTATTCACAGCCTTCGAAACCGGCGCGTTGCGCGATGTGTCAAACAGACCGGCGAGAAGGAAGACGAGAAGCGCAAAAATAAAGAGAAACACGGCGAGATAGGCGAACCACAGCGCAAACGGCCGCCAGGTGGCGCCGCGCGTGCGGGCATGCAGCATGCCGAAGCCGGCCATGACGAACCCGGCGCCGAGGGCACCGGCAACCGCCGTTGCCGCGTAGCCAGGACCGCCCGGCAGGAACGCAGCGGCACAGGCGACGGCAAAGACGACAAGCGCCGGGCGCGGCATGCGCAGGGCACGCGGCCAGTCGTCCCGCGGGCGGCGCAGCTTGCCCGAGGCAGCCGTCAGGCGCAGGGCGATGTAGAGATTGGCGATGATGACGCACAGCCACGCGGCGGGCTGCAGGGCCGGCAGGACGCGCACGACGAATTGCGCCATGCTCTGCGTCAGGTCGGCATTGGCCGCCAGTTCCGGATTGCTCACGGCCAGCTGCTGGGTCAGCGCCTGCGCCAGCTGGCGGGCAAAATCTTCGCTGAAGCCGATCATGACGCCGATGACGATGAAGGCGGCGGCGACTACAAGCGCCAGCCGCAGCAACGTATCGGCGAGGGGATACCAGACATAGACGTCCTTGGGTCCGCCGATCTCGGCGGCCGGACGGGCAAGGCCGGTGAAATAGGCGCCGACTGCGGCGGGCAGGGCGGTGATGAGCACGACGACGACGGCGGCCGTCGGGGCGGCGATGACGGAGACCGCAACAGCCACGGTCAGCGCGGCGATGAAGCCGCAGGCCGTGCCCCAGCCCAGCGCCGCAACAAAGATCGGCAGCGGCGAAAGCAGCAGCAATATCATGGCAAGGCTGGAATTCACGATAACACCGGTCGTCAGCAGCGCAGCCGCAAGGCCCGCCAGCACACCAATGCCGATATCTGTTCCAGTCAGTTTCATGTCGCTCGCTGTCCTGCTTGTTGAAGCAGTTAGAGGTGGTTTTTCAACCGATCCCTCAACTTGGGTTTTCTGGTGTGCCTGACCGCGCCCATCGCGGAAGGCTGTGTTGCCCCGGAGGGCAGAAGGCGGCGGGACGAAATCCTGCCGCCTCCGATAGTCTTACTTTACAACGTATGGCAACAGGCCGAGGAAACGGGCGCGCTTGATCGCCTGGGCGAGTTCGCGCTGCTTCTTCTGGCTGACAGCCGTGATACGGGAAGGAACGATCTTGCCACGCTCGGAAATGTAGCGCGACAGGAGCTTGATGTCCTTGTAGTCGATCTTCGGCGCATTGGCACCCGAGAACGGGCAGGTCTTGCGGCGGCGATGGAACGGACGGCGGGTCGGGATCTGATTGATATCAACCATTATTCTGCTCCTTCACCGGCTTCGTTGTCACGCGGGCGGCGTGGACGGCGCGGACGATCGTCATCACGGCCACCGAACTTGTCGTCGCGTTCGCGGCGATCGTCACGGCGTGCAAGCATGGCCGACTGGCCTTCTTCGTGCTCTTCAACGCGGATCGTCATGAAGCGCAGAACGTCTTCATTGATGCGCTGCTGGCGCTCAACTTCGGCAACGGCGGCTGCCGGAGCATCGATGTTGAGAAGCGAGTAATACGCCTTGCGGTTCTTGTTGATGCGATAGGTCAGGGCGCGGAGGCCCCAGCTTTCAATACGCCCGACTTTGCCGCCATTGGCCTCGATGATACCCTTGTACTGTTCTACAAGCGCATCGACCTGCTGCTGCGAAATGTCCTGTCGAGCAAGGAACACATGTTCATAAAGAGCCATTGTCTTTGCCTTTCTTCGTTAATATTGCCCGGAATCAACGGTAAACCTCTGCGAATCTCTCTGCCGGGTGACCGGGGAAGAAAGGACGCTGATGGAGACGATCGAGAGCGGAGACACGGGAGGCTGAAGCTTTTACGCTTCCACGGATCGAAATCCGGCCCTCCGTTCAGCCCCCAGCTGACGCCGAGCAATGAACGGGCGGCTTATACGGGCAAATGGCAAAAGACGCAACCCGCCATGGACGTTTTATATTGCAACGCGACATGCCGGGCGGTTTATTCTTTGTTCTCACCCCCCTCTGGGCTGCCGCCCATCTCCCCCACAAGGGGGGAGATCACATCGGCATCGATTATCTCGCTCAACTTTCACCCTTGAAGATTAGCTGAAACAGCTGTGAAAGCTGATCTCCCCCCTTGGGGGGGAGATGTCCGGCAGGACAGAGGGGGGTTGGAACAGCCAAGCTGTTGTTTTATAAGAAATTCACCACCAACTTATCCAACACGTTCCGTCCTCGCTTATCCTTCTCGTGTCCTTTCCGGCGGGAATGCTTCCGGAAACCTTCGCAAGTCGGGAAAGGATCGGCGCTTCGGCTTCACAGTGAGGAAAACCTGTGCGGCCGGGGAGGTTTGGCTCAATGGTGGACCATTGGGCAAAAACTTGAAAACGCCGGGGCGGGTGGTCCTTGGATCGCAAGCATTGCCTACCAGAATACCCAAGACCCGCGTTCCAGGGACCGCCCGTCTTTCCCACCTTTCAACAGCCAGACGCGACAGCGGGCGTGGCGCTGAAAACCCGTTATTCCGCCTATTATAATGTGCATGTGCGGCCGCTACGGCGCATGAAAGCTTGACTTCGGGCTTGCCGATAGGCACATCGCGCGGCAGATTGACGACGATAAAGCAGAAATCCGGAGGCACGCCCCATGTCCATAGCATTCACCTTCCCCGGTCAGGGCAGTCAGGCCGTCGGCATGGGCAAGGCATTGGCCGACAATTTTGCCGAAGCCAGGGCGGTGTTCGACGAGGTCGACGATGCGCTTGGCGAAAAGCTCACCGCCATCATCTGGGACGGCCCGGAAGAAACCCTGACGCTGACCGCCAATGCGCAGCCGGCCCTGATGGCGGTGTCCATCGCCGTCATCCGCGTGCTGGAAGCGCGCGGCGTGTCGATCAGGGACAAGGTCGCCTATGTCGCCGGTCATTCGCTCGGCGAATATTCGGCGCTGTGCGCTGCCGGAACATTCTCGCTCGCCGATACGGCGCGGCTCCTGCGCATCCGCGGCAATGCCATGCAGCAAGCGGTTCCCGCCGGGGCTGGCGCCATGGCCGCCATCATCGGGCTTGAGCACGAGGTCGTCGCCGCTGTCTGCGCCGATGCGGCGCTCGAAGGCCCGGTGCAGATCGCCAATGACAATGGCGGCGGCCAGATCGTCATTTCCGGCTCGAAGGCGCCGGTCGAGGCGGCCGCGGCGCTGGCGACGGAACGGGGCGCCAAGCGCGCCATCATGCTGCCGGTCTCCGCACCTTTCCATTCCGCGCTAATGGCACCGGCCGCCGATGCCATGCGCGAGGCGCTGGCCAATGTGGCCAAGCACGATCCGGTGGTGCCGCTGATCGCCAATGTGCGCGCGGCTCCGGTGACGTCGGCCGATGAAATCGCGGCGTTGCTGGTCGAGCAGGTGACGGGCCAGGTCCGCTGGCGCGAAACGGTCGAATGGTTCGGCGCCAATGGCGTAACGACACTTTACGAAATTGGCGCAGGCAAGGTTTTGACCGGCTTGGCACGCCGCATCAACAAGGACATTTCCGGTGTCGCCGTCGGCACGCCGGATGATATTGACGCGGCCGTTGCCGCGCTGAACGTTTGAACGGAAGGGATTGAGCAATGTTTGACCTGACAGGCCGCAAGGCTCTCATAACCGGCGCCAGCGGCGGTATCGGCGAATCCATTGCCCGGGCGCTGCATGCGCAGGGCGCCATTGTCGGCCTGCACGGCACGCGCGTCGAAAAACTCGAGGCGCTGGCAAACGAGCTTGGCGAACGGGTCAAGATTTTCCCGGCCAACCTGTCGAACCGCGATGAAGTGAAGGCGCTGGGCGAAAAGGCCGAAGCGGAGCTCGAAGGGGTCGAAATCCTCGTCAACAATGCCGGCATCACCAAGGACGGCCTGTTCGTGCGCATGAGCGATGCCGATTGGGACAATGTGCTGGAGGTCAACCTGACCGCCGTATTCCGCCTGACCCGCGAACTGACCCATCCGATGATGCGCCGCCGCTATGGCCGCATCATCAACATTACTTCCGTTGTCGGCGTGACCGGCAATCCGGGCCAGACCAACTATGTCGCGTCCAAGGCCGGCCTTATCGGTTTTTCCAAGGCGCTCGCGGCTGAGATCGCCAGCCGCAACGTCACGGTCAATTGCGTTGCGCCCGGTTTCATCGAATCGGCCATGACGGACAAGCTGAACGACAAGCAGAAGGAAGGCATCATGTCCGCCATCCCGATGCGCCGCATGGGTACGGGCGAAGAGGTGGCTTCCTCCGTGGTCTATCTCGCCAGCAACGAGGCTTCCTACGTCACCGGCCAGACGATCCACGTCAACGGCGGCATGGCGATGATCTGAGCCAGGTCAGGTCAGCCTGTATTCCAAAACCCCGGGCGGAAACGTCCGGGGTTTTGTTTTTCACGGCACCAGGGTCCTCACCCTAGACTATTGTAGAATTGATTTTTGCCTGAATTATTTCGACCATCAAAACAATTATACCAAGAACATTTCGAGGAGGAAATTGTTTTGAAAAAACCCATATGGAACGCTTTCGTTTTATCTCTCATTCCGATTTTCACGTCCGCTTGTAACAACGACGAAAAATCAGCAAGCGCTGGTACGGGAACCTATTCTGCCAGCGCTCCGGCTACAGGCGGCCAAAACACTATCGTTCCGGCTCAAGCCAGCCAAAACACTGCCGCTCCGTCTCAAGCCATCCAAACCACAGCTGCTCCGGCTCAAATCATCCAAACCACAGCTGCTCCGGCTCAAATCATCCAAACCACTGCCGCTCCGGCTCAAGTCAGCCAAAACGCTGCCGCTCCGGCTCAGGTCAGCCAAAACACTGCTGCGCCTGCGTCGAATCAGGCCAAGCCGGTGGTGGAACCGTCGGGCGGGGCATATGCGACGATTTCGCCGGCGTCCCCGGTTCCGAATATCGCGCAGCCTCCCGCGGGGGGCGGTGAGCCTAAGCCGGATAAAGTGGATGCCCGCAAAGCAGATGCAGGCACTGACGAAAAGCATGCAGTTGACCCTGCCGATGTTCGTGCCGCCAATCTCGTTGCGCAAATGTCGCTCGATGAGAAGCTGCAATTCATCCACACCGATCACAAAACTATGGGTGATACCGGCGGGGGCGGGGCTGGGCACATTCCGGGGCTGCCACGACTCAATATTCCGGAGCTGACCATAGCCGACTCATCGTCGGGCTCGGGCGCGTTAAGGCTCGCCAGCACGACTTTCCCGGCAACGCTTGCTGTTGCGGCAAGTTGGGATGAAAAACTTTCTTATGATTACGGTGTTGAAATCGCCAAACAACTGCGCGCGCAGGGTTACGGCATGGGGTTGGGTGGCGGCGCCAACATGGTCCGTGATCCACGTTCGGGTCGCATTTTTGAATATCTGGGAGAGGATCCGTTTCTTGCAGGCAAGCTTTTGGCATGGCGTACAAAAGGCACCCAGAGCCAGCAGGTGATTGCAACGATCAAACATATAGTGGGTAATGAACAGGAGGCTTATCGCGCGACTGGCAGCAGCACGATCGATGAACGCACGCTGCGAGAGATTTACATGCTGCCCTTCGAGATTGCCGTTCGGGAGGCCGAGCCGGGCAGCGTCATGTGCGCGTACAACAAGCTCACGCTTGATAAATATCCCGCTGATATATTTGCTTGCCAGCATTATCACACGTTGACAGAAATTCTCAAGAATGAGTGGGGGTTCAAAGGGCAGGTTCAGACTGATTGGCAAGCCATACATTCTACCGCTGACGCGATCAATGCCGGTGTCGATGAGGAAGAGGATTGGCAGGCGGCTACTTTTTTTCTTCCCGCTAATGTGAAGCCGCTTCTGAATGACGGAACCATCTCCATATCCCGTCTGGACGATATGGTACGGCGCAAGCTGCGAACCATGATCAAGGTCGGTGTCATGGACAATCCGCCAGTCGATAACAAAGTCGCCGACTTCAAACCAAAAATCGATTTTGATAGCGGTGCAGCCGTCGCGCAACGGGTGGCTGAAGAATCGATCGTTCTGCTTAAAAATCGGGAACCACAAGCGCCACTCAGTGCCGCACCAAATGCACACCTCCTGCCATTGAACGCGGTGAATCTGAGAAAGATCGCGGTTATTGGCGCCCATGCCGATGACGCAGTCTTGTCCGGGGGTGGTTCTGGAAGCACCAGACACCCGGTTGGGGGCAGTTACGGCACGTGTGGGAAAGTGAAACTACATAGAGATGGCAGCTGCGGCTGGTGGGCTATTCCGTGGACGCGGGTACGAACGTCGATCCTTCAGGCAATCAAGGATATTGTGCCGGACGCTGACGTAAATTATGGCGGAAACAGCGACCGTGATCAGCCGTTTCGTCCCTACACGGCACAAGAAATAGATGATGCCGTCAATCTGGCGAGCACATCGGACGTGGCAATTGTCGTTGTCGCTCAGCCCTCCGGTGAGGACGTGACCTCGCTCTCGCTCAGTTTGAGCGTTGTTCACGATGACAAAGACAATCCCAGCAATCAAGACGAATTGGTAACGAGGGTAGCCGCTGTCAATAAAAACACGATCGTCATTATCGAAAGTGGAAATCCTATCCTGATGCCTTGGATCGATAATGTGGCAGCTGTACTGGAAACCTGGTATCCTGGTGAAAACGGCGGACCGGCTATTGCGAATATCTTGTTCGGCAAGATCAACCCTTCAGGAAAACTGCCGATTACCTTTCCGAAAATGGAAATTGACACCCCGACAGGTGGTGGAGCCTGGTCTGAAAATCCGGTTTATTCCGAAAAACTTGAGGTCGGATACCGCTGGTACGATGCAAAAAGCGTAACGCCATCGTTTGAATTCGGCTTTGGTCTGTCTTACACCAGTTTTTCGTATTCGGAATTGCGGGTGGATACGGACGGAACGGATGGCACGAAAACAGTGTCCTTTTCAGTTGAAAATACCGGTATGGTTTCCGGGAAAGAGGTGCCGCAAGTCTATATTCAGTTTCCTTCAGCAGCGGGGGAGCCGCCTAAACGGCTTGTCGGTTGGGAGAAAGTTGATCTGAAGCCTGGCGAAAAGAAAAAGTGACTGTTAAAGTCTTACCTCGAACGCAGAGCATCTGGGATATCGATAAGAATACATGGAAACTGGTGCCGCCCAGCAAAGTTATGGTGGGTGCCTCATCACGCCAGATCAAACTGGAGCTTTGAACTGCGACAACGACTGATTGCATCAAGCAGTTCACTCGTTCCTTTGGTCATGCGTATTCAGCCCGGCTGCACCTTTGCGCCGGGCGTTTACGTCGCAATCACATTTATGCGATTGAGACCGTGAATAAAGCGTGATAAGTCGCGCACCAAGTCAGGGTGTCAAATCGATTTGATGCCTTTTCCATTCCGTGAGGAAGAAGTGGCTGGGATGAGGGGTTTTAGCTGTTAAACAAGGCTGACCTGCCATCTTATTGCTTGATTAGAGTCATCCGTGCCGCTAACCAAGGCATGGAGAAAAACAAACAGGTTGAGGTTTCCACATGAGTGATACTGCAGAACGCGTCAAGAAAATCGTTATTGAACATCTGGGCGTTGATGCCGAGAAAGTCACCGATGGTGCGAGCTTCATCGACGATCTGGGCGCAGACAGCCTTGATACTGTCGAGCTCGTGATGGCTTTCGAAGAAGAATTCGGCGTTGAAATTCCTGATGATGCTGCCGAGACAATTCTGACAGTCGGCGATGCCGTCAAGTTCATCGACAAAGCACAAGCCTGATTTTCATTCGGCCCGGCAGCGCAGGAATTTTGACAGGCGGCAGATTGCCTTTGTCGGAACCTGCGCAGGGCCCTTGGAAAACATCATGCTGAATATGACATTGAAGGATCGGCCATGAGGCGCGTTGTCATAACCGGCCTTGGGCTGGTTTCTCCTCTTGCATCCGGTGTTGAGCACACATGGTCCCGCCTCCTGGCTGGCCAGAGCGGTGCCCGGCGGGTCACAGAGTTTGAAGTTGAAGATCTGCCTTGCAAGATTGCCTGCCGCATTCCAGTCGGCGATGGCTCCGATGGCACATTCAATCCGGACGATTGGATGGAGCCGAAGGAACAGCGCAAGGTTGATCCCTTTATCATTTATGCCATGGCTGCTGCTGATCAGGCGCTTGCCGATGCCAAATGGGCACCGGAAAGCGACGAGGATCAGATCGCCACGGGTGTTCTCATCGGCTCGGGTATCGGCGGTCTCGAGGGCATTGTCGAAGCCGGCTATACGCTGCGCGACAAGGGTCCGCGCCGCATTTCGCCGTTCTTCATTCCCGGACGTCTGATCAATCTGGCTTCCGGCCAGGTCTCCATCAAGCACAAGCTGCGCGGCCCGAACCATTCGGTTGTCACCGCCTGCTCGACCGGCGCGCATGCGATCGGCGATGCATCGCGTCTCATCGCCTTCGGTGATGCCGATGTGATGGTTGCCGGCGGAACGGAATCGCCCGTCAGCCGCATCTCGCTGGCCGGCTTTGCCGCCTGCAAGGCCTTGTCCACAGCCCGCAACGATGATCCGACGGCGGCCTCGCGTCCCTACGACGATGACCGCGATGGTTTCGTCATGGGCGAGGGTGCCGGTATCGTCGTGCTGGAAGAGCTCGAACATGCGCTGGCCCGCGGGGCGAAGATTTACGCCGAGGTCATCGGCTACGGCCTGTCCGGCGATGCCTACCACATCACCGCTCCGTCCGAGAGCGGCGAGGGTGCGCAGCGCTCCATGGAAATGGCGCTGAAGCGCGCAGGCATTACCCCGGATCAGGTCGACTACATCAATTCGCACGGCACATCGACGATGGCCGATACGATTGAGCTGGCGGCCGTTGAACGTGTTCTGGGCGATGCCGCTCCGAAAGTGTCGATGTCGTCGACAAAGTCTTCCATCGGTCATCTCCTGGGTGCAGCTGGTTCGACCGAAGCCATCTTCTGTGCGCTGGCCATTCGCGACAATGTCGCTCCGGCCACGCTCAATCTGCACAAGCCATCGGTCGAGACAAAGATCGATCTGGTTCCGCACAAGCCGCGGCATCGCACCGTCGATGTGGCTCTTTCCAATTCCTTTGGTTTTGGCGGTACCAACGCTTCGCTGGTTTTGCGGCGTTATCAACAGTGATTGAAGCAATGGCGGAAGCGTTTTCGCGCTTTCGCCATATTCACAATCAGAATAATACCGGTTCCAACCGGAAAAACATGCTCGAGGTGCCCGTGTGAGCTCAGATCAGCAGTCTGAAGAGACGAACGGTTCAGCCGCCGCCAGCGCGCCGGAGCGCAATCCGATTGTCCCGCAGTCGGCATCCGAGGCCCTGCGCCCCGAACCGGGCACGCCGCCGCCCGCACCCCGGCGCCGCTCGCGCCGTGCGCGCAGCCAGATCGTTGTCTTCGCCAATTTCATGCTGTCGCTCGTGGTGCTTCTGGTTATTGCCGCCGCTGCCGCGGTCTATTTCGGCAAGGTCGCCTTCAACGAACCCGGCCCGACGGAAGTCACCACCAATTATGTCGTCAAGAACGGCAGCGGCATCGTCGAAATCGCCGATGGCCTCGAACGCCGCGGCATCATCACCGATGGCCGCGTGTTCAAATATGGCGTTCAGGCCTATGGCTTTCAGCGTGACATGAAGGCCGGCGAGTACGAGATCAAGGCGCACGCCTCGATGCGTGACATCATGGACCTGCTGCGCAGCGGCAAGTCTGTCCTGCATTCGCTGACCGTTCCCGAAGGCCTGACCGTCGACCAGATTCTGCAGCGTGTCAGCGAGGATGACGCGCTGGTGGGGGCATTGCCGGCGGTCGTTCCGGCGGAAGGCACGCTGTTCGCCAACACGCAGCGCTTCTCCCGCGGCATGACGCGCGAGGAAATCATCAAGAAGATGCAGGCCGACCAGAAGAAACTGGTCGAGGATATCTGGGCGCGCCGCGACCAGAGCATCCCGCTCAAGACCATCGAGGAATTCGTCACGCTGGCATCCATCGTCGAGAAGGAGACCGGCAAGGCCGATGAGCGTCCGCGCGTCGCCGCCGTGTTCATCAACCGCCTGAACAAGCGGATGCGCCTGCAGTCCGATCCGACGATCATCTATGGCCTGTTCGGTGGCAAGGGCAAGCCGGCCGACCGCCCGATCCTGAAATCGGATCTGGAGAAGCCGACGCCCTACAACACCTATACGATCAATGGCCTGCCGCCCGGTCCGATTGCCAATCCGGGCCGGGATGCGCTGGAAGCGGTTGCGCATCCCTCGCAGACCAAGGACCTCTACTTCGTGGCTGATGGAACCGGCGGGCATGTCTTTGCCGAAACGCTGGATGACCACAACGACAATGTGAAGCGCTGGCGCACCGTCGAGAAGAACCGCGTCGACGAGGCTGCCAAGGCCGCCACCGGCGACAAGAATGCCAAGCCATCTGCGGCGGACGACAGCGCGCCGACACAGGAATAATGTCTGAAGGCCTGGTTTCGATCAGGCCTTTGTCCTTTCGGACTTTGGGGGAAAAATGTCATTGCAAAGCATGACGGGTTTTGCCCGTCACCTCCGGAACAGCGCCGGGGCGCAGATTTCATGGGAAATCAAATCGGTGAACGGCAAGGGGCTCGATGTGCGGTTCCGGCTGCCCGCGGGGTTCGAAGCCGTGGAGCAGAAGGCGCGCGCGCTGTTCAGCCAGCATTTCAAGCGCGGCAATTTCCAGGCGGCCCTGACCGTTGACCGCAGTGCCGGCGATGCCAGGGCGCTCATCAACGAACCGCTGCTGAGGGAACTGGCAGGGATCGCCGCCCAGCTGCGTGCTGACTTCGGTCTGGCACCGTCCACCCCGGAAGGCCTGATGGCGCTGCGCGGCGTTCTGGAAGCGCCGCAGGACGTGTTGACGGATGAAGACCAGGCCGAGATCGAAGCGGCCGTGCTGGCGGTCCTCGACGAGACCCTGGTGCAGCTTGCGCGCAACCGCGAGACCGAGGGCAAGGCGCTCGGCGATATACTGAGCACCCAGATCGATGCGGTGGAGCGGCTGACCGGGGAGGCGCGGCACGATCCGAGCCGGACGCTCGACGCCGTCCGGTCGAGACTGGCGGCACAGGTTGCACTGCTGCTCGATGCATCTCCGGCTCTCGATGAAGCGCGCCTGCACATGGAGGCGGCGTTTCTCGCCACCAAGGCCGATATCCAGGAAGAGCTGGACCGTCTGGAAATGCATGTGGCCGCCGCCCGCACGCTGCTGCGCGATGGCAATGGTGTCGGGCGCAAGCTGGATTTTCTGACACAGGAATTTAACCGCGAGGCGAATACACTCTGCTCCAAGTCCAATGCGGCCTCCATCACGTCGATTGGACTTGACCTCAAGGCGGTTGTGGATCAATTGCGCGAGCAAATACAGAATCTGGAGTAAACATGCTCAACGCCTCAAACAGCATCAAGCGCCGCGGCCTCATGCTGGTGCTGTCGTCGCCATCGGGTGCCGGCAAGTCGACCATTGCCCGTCTGCTGCTCAACGACAAGGAAAAGCTGGAGCTGTCGCTGTCGATCAGCGTCACCACCCGTCCGCGCCGCGCCAGCGAAATCGACGGCGTGCATTATCATTTCATTTCGGTTCGCGAATTCGAACGCCTGCGCGACAGCGATGAACTGATCGAATGGGCTGAGGTGCACGGCAATTTCTATGGCACGCCGCGTGAGGCGGCGGAAAACGCCCTTGCCGACGGGCAGGACATGCTGTTCGACATCGACTGGCAGGGCGCGCTGCAATTGCAGGACAAGATGAAGGGCGACGTCGTCAGCATCTTCATCCTGCCGCCGTCCATGGCCGACCTGAAGCTGCGGCTGCACCGCCGCGCCGAGGACACCGAAGAAGTCATCGACATGCGGCTGCGCAATGCGCGCAACGAGATCGAACGCTGGCGTTCCTATGATTACGTCATCGTCAACAAGGATCTGGAACGCGCCTATCACGAGGTCCAGTCCATCGTGACGGCCGAACGCCTGCGCCGGGACCGTTGCCCCGGCCTGTTCGATTTCGTCAGCGGCCTTCTGGATGAGAAGATCGATTAACGGTGCAGGTTATCTGATATCTGCAGGAACATTGTGCGTGGTTCGACAAGCTCACCATGAGGGAGAGTGAGGATTGCAGGAAGCTTTATTCTGCAATGTTTCCGGCTAGCCCTGCAGCCCACCCATCTCCCTCATGGTGAGCTTGTCGAACCACGCACAGTGGTTATGCAAGATTTACCAATGGTTTCCCTAACCCACACCTAAACCGCGTTGGCCAGCGCTACAAACTCATCAATGGACAGTGTTTCGGCGCGGCGTGTGGGATCAATCCCGACTTTGGCCAGCAGCGCTTCACCGCCGAGCGGCTTGATGCTCTGGCGCAGCATCTTGCGGCGCTGGCCGAAGGCCGCCTGCGTGACACGGCCGAGCATGGTCGCATCGCAGGCCAGCGGGCTTGCGCGTGGAACGAGGTGAACCACCGAAGACGTCACCTTCGGCGGCGGGGTAAAGGCCTGCGGCGGCACGTCGAACGTTATTTTTGCCTCCGTGCGCCAGCCCGCCAGCACGCCGAGGCGGCCATAGGCATCGGAGGCAGGCTTTGCCACGATGCGCTCGGCCACTTCGCGCTGGAACATCAGCGTCAGCGAGGCATAGAAGGGCGGCCACGGCTCGCTCAAGAGCCAGCCGATCAACAGCTGCGTGCCGACATTGTAGGGCAGGTTGGCGACGATCTTGACCGTACCGTCTCCCGCCAGCGCCTTGAAATCCGTCTCCAGCGCATCGCCTGATATGACCTGCAGGCGGCCGGGATAATGATCGGAAATTTCCTGCAGCGCCGCCAGGCAGCGCTCGTCGCGTTCAATGGCAATCACATGGGCACCCTGCGCCAGCAGGGCGCGGGTCAGGCCGCCGGGGCCAGGGCCGACCTCGATGACGGTCTGTCCCTGCAGGTCGCCAGCCTGCCGCGCGATCTTGGCGGTCAGGTTGAGATCGAGCAGGAAATTCTGGCCGAGGGATTTTTTGGCCATCAGTTCGTGCCGGTCGATCACATCGCGCAGAGGGGGGAGGCTGTCGATGCTCATGCGGCGTTGTTTTCCGGGCTGGAGCGATGGGAGGCGAGTTCACTCGCCAGGCGCAATGCGGCGATGAAGCTGTCCGGCTTGGCCTTGCCCGATCCGGCGATATCGAATGCCGTGCCGTGGTCGGGCGAGGTGCGCACGAAGGGCAGGCCGAGCGTCACGTTCACGCTGTCGTCGAAGCCCAGCGTCTTGGCCGGGATGAGCGCCTGGTCGTGATACATGCAGATCGCCGCGTCATAGCTGGCACGCGCCGCCGCATGGAACATCGTGTCGGCCGGCAGCGGCCCGCGTGCATCGATGCCCTCATTGCGCAGGATCTCAACCGCCGGGCGGACGATCTCTTCGTCTTCCAGGCCCATGGCGCCGCCTTCGCCCGCATGCGGATTGAGCCCGGCAATGACAAGGCGCGGATTGGCGATGCCGAACTGGCCTTTCAGCGCCTGCGCCGTGATGCGTGAAATGGTGACGATCCGGGCGGTATCCAGCACTTCGGGAACCCGGGCAAGGGCAATGTGGATGGTTACGGGAACCGCGCGCAGCAGGGGTCCTGCCAGCATCATCACCGGTGTGACCTCGCGGCCGAACCGCTCACTCGCCAGATGCGCCAGGAATTCCGTATGGCCGGGAAAGCGGAACCCCGCCTCGTAGAGCGGCTTCTTGGCGATAGGGCAGGTGACGACGGCACTGGCACGGCCGGAAAGCGTGTATTGGACGGCGCGCTCGATCGCCTCGATCGTTCCGGCGGCATTTTCGGCGAGCGGAATACCGGGACGGTCGATTTGCCGGTTTTGCAGGGGAACAACCGGCAAAGCCCGCCCGAAAACCCGGTCGGCATCTTCCGGCGTGGTGATTTCGATGGGGCAATCCATGCCGAGCCGTGCCGCACGTGCGGCAATGAGCTTTTCGTCGCCAAGCAGAAAAAACGCCGGCAGGCGCACCGACGCCCGCAATGCCCATGCGGCAAGCGCTATGTCAGGTCCGATTCCGGAGGGATCACCGGAGCTTACGGCGAGGATGCTGCTCATGGGAAGGCAATACCATCATCGATTGACGATGGATGCCTTTTTCCGCAGATCATCGAGATATTGCTTGTTGACCGCTTCCGCCGTGGCATCGGGCTTCTGGTTGGCCGCTGCCGCTTCCTGCGAGAAAACAAGGCGGGCGACGCGATCATCGGAAAGCTGGCGCGTTGCACAGACACCGAGGAATTCGACGCCCTTGTCGGTGTCGAGTGTGGTGGTCGCGTGTCCGGCGGAGGTGGCGGTGACCTGTTTCGACCATTCCGGCGGCAGCTCCTGTTCGACGAAACGGCCGAGATCGCGGACGGTCACGTCCAGTATGCCCTTTGCCATATCGCGCGTTGAGTCACAGCCGTTGAACTTGGCGCGCAGCGCATTGGCCTCGTTGCGGCGCTTGGCGATGTTGCCGCGATCGGCGGCCGGAACAACGAAAATGACCTGCTGCAACGTGAATTCGGTCGAGACGGGCTTCTTGCCGCCGTCCTTCAGCATGCGCTGCACGGCATCCTGCTCGGACACGCGGCTGCCGCCCTGCGACCGGTTGCGGGTGCTGAGGGCACGGCCCCAGCCCATCTGCAGGCGGATATATTCCTTGAAATGGTCGGCTGTCACACCGGCCTTGTCGAGGACGCCGGTGAGCTGGGCAAGGGTCATCTTGTTGTTGGTGGCAAAGCGCTCGAAGGCCTGATTCACTTCGGTATCGGAAACGACAATGTTCAGCCGCCGCATCTCCTGGCGTTTCAGCATGTCGTTGGTGAGTTCCTCCCGCGCCATCTGCGGCAGGTTGCCCTTCTTGTGCTGCAGCTTCAGAAAGGCCGCGCGCCGGGCAATGTCATAATCGGTAATCGGCATTCCATTGACGATTACCTTGACGTCGCTCGCTTGCGCAGGCAGCGAAATGCCCGCCGCCAGGCCCGAGCCCAAAGCGGTAACAATCGCCGCCGCAAGAATGTGCTTCCTCACCATCATGTTCCACATTATCCGATCATTATGGATCTCTTTTGACCATTTTGACAAAAATGACCGGTAAAATCCATTCCTGTGAGATTCATTTCCGTTCTTATTGCCGTTTTACTAAGGCAAAAGCATGACTGGCCGCAAGGGCGGCCAGTTGAAAAGAAATAATCAAATGCCGCCAATATCGACAGGCTTGCCGAATTCCCACAGCGTGCGGAAGGAGATCTGGAAACCGTATGTTGTTGTCGTTTCGCCGGCTGTACCAGTGCCGGTGATGGGCCGTTGCTGCGTATAGTACATCTGGTAGGTGAAGCACTCATCGTCATAGGCAATCGCTGCCGTGCGCTTCACCAGTGTGTCATGCACGATATCGTAGGTGCCCGAGCCGAGAAGACGCCAGTTTGGTGTCAGCTTGGCCGTGCCGCCAAGGGTGACTTCCTGCCTGTCCTCGGTGAAGCCATAGGTGGGCTGAGCGCCGATGAATGCGTATTTCCCGAAAACCGAGCCGTATTTGCCGGCGCCCGTCGCTGCGACTTCGGCACGATGAACCTCGAACGTATCCTTGTCGAAGCGGCCGCCCGTCGTCAGCGTGTAGGCGCCGTAGTTGGCGCCGATCATCGCAACATAGTCGGAACGTGCTGTTTCCAGTCCCGATTCTGCGCCCGCATTGACAAAATCCTGCGAGGCGAAGGAATTCACGCCGCCAAGCTGGAACGATTGACCGGCAATGCCGTTGAGCGACAGGCCGTTGTTGAACGTACCGGAATAGCGAATACCCAGATTGGCGCGTGTGCCGCCCTCGACGCGGTCGTAACCGGAGAACTTGTCCCGTTCGAACAGGCTTGAGGCATCGAAGACGAAGCTTTGCGCATCTTCGTTCGGCATCTGGCCGGCATAGGGCTCGTTGTTGCGGACAAAGAGCTGTGCCGTCGGTTCAAGCACGTGGGTTGAATTGGCCGCCGTGAACAGGATCGGGTATTTCGCTTCGAGCCCGGCGGTTGCCATGCCGCGGAAGGCCTGGTCGCGGGTGACGCCAGGAGAACTCGAGTCGACATACATGCCATCGCCGCGCAGGGCAAGAATGGGTGTCAGGACAAGGCCGCTATCGGTAATGAATGTACGCTTCCACTCGACCTCGCCGGTGATACGGCCATCATTGCCCTTGATACCGGCGAGATAGCCGGAGCGCGGCAGACCTGTGTATCCCGCATTGGCATCTACCTTGTCGCGATACAGCGCCTGCACGTTCAAGTTGAAGTTCAACTCGCCGCCGGCAAGAGGCTGGGTGGGGATATAGGCATAGTCGAGACTTGGCAGAACCCAGGGCTGCTTCTGTTCAGATGAAGCAGGATTGGAATTGGTCCACCCTTCCTGAACGTGAAACTTGTAGAGCCGCACGTCAAAATAGTTCCGGTCATGCAGGCCGGTCAGGTAGATCTGGTCGGTCTTGTTGTAGTCCGCATAGCCTTCGAGGCCATAGCGATAGGCAAAGGCCTTGTCCGACTGCACCATCGCATCCCAGCCGAGGGTCCAGCGCGGGTTGATGCGAATCGAGCCCTTCGAACCGATCATGCCGCGGCCGGTATTGTCCCGGTCGACCTCATCGGTCGTGGCGAACTCACCGGGCTTCTGCTGGCTGATGCCGGCGACACGGATGCTGTACTCGCCGTTTTCGAGGCGATGCCGCCATTCCGCGTCCGCCAGGAAACCCTGCTTCGTATAGCCGGTGCCGGTCAGCGTCAGGTCATAATTGGGAGCGAGTGCCCAGAAATAGGGAACACTGACGCCATAGCCGAGATTCGTCTCGTATTTGTAGCTCGGCATCAGGAAACCGCTTTTGCGCTTCACGGTCGGATCGGCGATTTCAAACGCCGGCAGGAAGGCCAGGGGCATGCCGAACAGCTCGAAGCGTCCGCGCTCGAAGCGGATGGTCTTGTTCTTGCCGTTCCAGACGATCCTCTGGGCGCGCACCTGCCAGAGCGGGGCCTTGCCCGGCTTGTCGCGGCAGGGCTCGCAGGCGGTATAAATACCGTTGTTGAACTTGGTGATTTCGCCGCCGATGCGTTCGGCGCTTTCCGCCGCGAAGCGCGTGTTATCCGCAGCCTCGACGCGCAGCGTGTTGACGAAACCTTCCTTGAAGTCGTCGGTGACATCGAGATTTTCCGCATAGATGCGGTTGCCGTCCTTTTCGACGATCTCGACCTTGCCGACGGCCTTCAGGCGGCCGGTCTTCTGGTCATAGGTAACCTGACGGGCAACGAGGCGGTTGCCGTCATATTCGATCTTCACGCCGCCGACGGCCGAAATCGTCTTGGCATTGATATCATAGACGAGTTCATCCGATTCCAGCAGCATCTGCGCATTCGGATTCGTCTTGAAATTACCTGCGAGGGCATCATTTGTCTGGGCCAAGGCCGGGAACGAAATCCCGCCTGCAAGGCATAGCACGGCCGTCCCGCACATAAGCCGTGCGAGCCACGTCGGCAACACCGAGCGCGTTACATTCAATCCCACTCTAACCATCCTCCTTGTGCAGCAGAAAGGAGACCCCAAAAAAAGTTGCGATCAGGACCGGAGTCCAAGCGGCAACGAAAGGCGGAACGAATCCCGCATTTCCGAATGCCTTGACCACAACTGTGACGACATAAAGCACGAAGCCCGCGAGGACGCCACCCAGAATCATCGTTCCAGATTGGCCAAAGCGAACAAATTTCAGCGAAACCGTCGCGGCGATTAGGGTCATCGCCATTAAAAGGGCAGGCAAAGCCAGCAAAGACTGGAAATGCATGTCAAAAGCATTGGCTGGATAGCCAAAAGAGCGAGCTGCGGCAATTTTGTTACGCAGCTCAAAAAAAGGAATTGTCTCGGGCCGGGCCAGACTTTCTTCAACGAATTCAGGCCGAAGATGCGTTGCGATGCGGACATCGCCCGGTGAAACAGGTGTCTCGCCCAGCACGAATTTCGTTACATCCGTCAACTGCCAGTAGCCGTCTTCCAGGTCAGCGGTTTTGGCGTCGAGACGCTCGATAATGTCCTTGTTCTTGTCCAGTCGGATGAAGGAAGCATCGACCAAACGCAACCCGCGGTTGACGACATCCTTGGCACCGATGATGGTCTCACCTTCATCGGTTTTCTGGCGCAGCCACGGCACGCGAGCATCGGTTGTATCGTTGGTTTTTCCGCTGCGCCAGGCCGCCTGTACGGCCTCGCTTTTCTCAAAGCCATAGGCGGCGAGGGGATTGACGATCAGGACGGCGAGAAGGCCGAACAAAAACGCGCCGGTGCAGGCGGGCAGGAGAAACTGCCAGGCCGAAACACCGACGGAGCGAGCCACGACGAGCTCGTATTTCCGGTTGAGCGAGATCAGCGTGGTCATCGCCGAAAACAGCGCGATGAACGGAAACACCTGCTGCATGATGTAGGGAATGCGCATCACGGACAGGCCGAATGCCTGAATGGAGGAATATTCCGGCAGGGCGGCCAGCTTGCTCGACAGCTCGGTGAAATCGAGGATGAGGGCGAGCGCAAAACTTCCCATGAGGAAATAGCAGGTGATCGTCACGTAGCGGAGAAAGAAGTAACGTCCGAGTGTCCAGCCTATCATTCGTCACGCGCTCCACGTCCGGAGCGGGGATTTAGCAGCTTTGTCCTGACACCTGCAAGGGCCGCCTGTGGTGACGAAAACCCGTTCTTGAAGAAGTCTGCCAGCTTTGCCGGCATGCCGATCTGACGATTCGTCGCCAATGCATAGATGGCCGACAGGGTAACAAGAACCGGAAAAACAAAGAGGAAGGGAATGACGTTTTCATTCTTTTCCGAAGCCTGTCCGCTGGAATAGCTGATCCAGAAGACGATCAGGCTCAACGTGATCGCCGTGAAGGAGGCTGAAATGCGCGCCTCGCGGTGCGAACGCGAATCCGCGGCGGCGGCCAGCGAAATGAAGGCGAAAACGATGGGATACATCCAGTCGGTCAGCCGTTTGGCCAGCTCCGAGGTGTAGCGCAGCGGCTTCTGCTGATAGACCGTATCGTTCGGGTCCGGGTTCATCAGATAGTTCAGCGGACGATCCTTCGGGAAGATGGTGACGTCCTTGTCGTCCGATGGCAAAAATTCAGCAAGATCAAGAGCATAGGTGTTGAACTTGATGATCGACACATCGCCGGTCTTCACGTCGCGGCGGTCGATTTCGCCGTCCTTCATGACCAAGAGGCTCTGGTTGCCCTTGTCGACGACGAGGCCGTCCTTCGAATAGTAGAGGAGGTCGGTCACCGGATCGCGCGAATCGGACACGAACAGGCCCTTGATGGCGCCGTTGGCATCGCGGCTTTCAATCTGCAGATAGAGATCCTTGTCCAGCCGCTGGAACGAGCCCTGCTGCACGACGAGATTGATCACGTCGGAGCGGGCGTCGGCCAGCATCTGCCGCATGCTCATCTGCGAATACGGGGCGATGAAATTGGCGATGACGAATGAAAGACCGGCGACGACGACGGCAAAGAGCAGGACGGGCCGGATGACCGTGGAGCGCGGCGCGCCCGAGGCGTTGATGACGACGAGTTCCGAATCCTGGTTCATCGTCGACAGCGTCTGCGTCACGGCAATGACCAGCGCGAACGGCATGACGACGGGAAAAGCGGCGGGAAGCAGGTTGGAGCTGAACTTCAGGATGTAGAAGAAGCTCTGGCCGCTGGTGGTCAGGAAGTTGATGCGGCCGAGGACCTGGACGATCCACGTAATGCCGACTGCTGACAGGAGGACTGCCAGAAACATGACGACGATGCGTCGCAAGATGTAATACTCAATCAGGCGCATGTCATGTTTCGCAAAAGAGTTCCGCCACCTTGTTTGTCGACTTGCCGCTCACGGATGAACGACCATTTCATGTATGCCATGCAATCCATGGCATTATTTTGCCGCACTATGGGACGAACCCGTTATATGTTCAATCTAGTCAGGCTTGGCTAAAAATAGGCGAAGAAAGCTGGTTAACAAGGTGTTAGCGCCCGATACCTATCGTTACCCACTTCATTCATCAACTTTGATGAATTAGGAAGTCACAATTTGTTCAATCTGGAGATATCATGTCCAAACGACCATCCATCAGTTTTGCAAAGTTTGCTGCCGTCGAAAACGGAACCGCAATTTTGCTTCTGGCAGCCGAAGGCAAGGCCGCGCAGGAAGCCGAATCTGTCGTCGGGCAGGCGTTGCTGTCGCGTATCATCGATGTCTCGGATTTCAAGGGAAAACTTGCAGCGAGCCTGAGCACGCTTGCACCTGGCGGCACCGAGCTTGACCGCCTGGTCCTGGTCGGCGCCGGCGATCCGGCCAAGCTGAAAGCCGATGACTGGCTGAAACTGGGCGGTTCCGCCTTCTCGAAGATCGGCAAGGCCAAGCATGTTTCCGTGGTTCTGGCGTTGCCGGATACGGACGTGTCGGGTGAAAATGCCGCGGATTTCGCGCTCGGCATCCTGCTGCGCGCCTATACGTTCGACAAGTACAAGACGAAGAAGGGCCGGGATGACGAGAGCCGGGACGACAAGTCCTCGGCCAAGATCACCCTTCTCGTGGCCGATCCGCAGGCGGCAAAGAAGGCCTTTTCCAATGCCGAAGCCGTGGCGGAAGGCGTTATCTTGGCGCGTGATCTCGTCAATGAACCCGCCAATATTCTCGGACCGGTTGAATTTGCCGAACGTATCGAGGAACTGAAGAAGCTCGATGTGAAGGTCGAGATTCTCGACCCCAAGGACATGAAGAAGCTGGGCATGGGCTCGCTGCTCGGTGTCGCGCAGGGGTCGGTGCGCCCGGCACGGCTTGCGATCATGGAATGGCAGGGCGGCAAGGGCAAGGAAGCGCCGATCGCCTTCGTCGGCAAGGGCGTGGTGTTCGATTCCGGCGGTGTCTCGATCAAGCCGGCCGCCGGCATGGACGAGATGAAGGGCGACATGGGCGGTGCGGCCGCCGTCACCGGCCTCCTGCACACGCTGGCAAGCCGCAAGGCCAAGGTCAATGTGGTCGGCATCGTCGGCCTCGTTGAAAATATGGTCGACGGCAACGCCCAGCGTCCCGGCGACATCGTCACCTCCATGTCGGGCCAGACCATCGAGGTGCTCAACACCGACGCGGAAGGCCGGCTGGTGCTGGCGGATGCGCTTTACTATTGCAACGAGCGTTTCCAGCCGAAATTCATGATCAACCTCGCCACGCTGACCGGTGCGATCATGGTTGCGCTCGGCCAGTCGCATGCGGGGCTGTTCTCCAATGACGACACGCTGGCGGCGCAGCTGTTCGATGCGGGGCAGTCGACCGGCGAGAAAGTGTGGCGCATGCCGCTCGGCGCGGAATATGACAAGCTGATCGATACCAAGAACGCCGACATGAAGAACATCGGCACCCGCTTTGGCGGCGCCATCATCGCAGCGCAGTTTTTGAAGCGGTTTGTCGGGGATACGGCCTGGGCGCATCTGGATATCGCCGGTACCGCCATGGGCACACCGGCCAGCGAGTACAACCAGTCGTGGGCGTCCGGTTTCGGCGTCCGCCTGCTTGACCGGCTGGTCCAGGACAATTTCGAAGGCTGACGAGACTGTGGTGCGTGGTTCGACAAGCTCACCATGAGGGACGGAGTGGATTGCAGGGAGCCTTGTTCCGCGACGCTCGCGATTGGCATTGCAACCAAATCACATTCCTCATGGTGAGCTTGTCGAACCACGCACCACCCATTCTTTGACGAATCGGTCAAGGCCTGCTTGAACGAAGTGACACTGGCGCGTTTTTGAGCCAAGAGAGACAATGACCGAAATCCTCTTCTACCACCTGACTGAATCGACGCTGGAAAACGCGCTTCCGGGTCTGGTCGAGCGCTCGCTGAGCCGCCAGTGGAAGGTGGTCATCCAGACCGGATCGCAGGAGCGGCGCGACAGTCTCGACAATCATCTGTGGACCTGGTCGGATGCGTCGTTTCTGGCCCATGCCACGGATCAGGAGCCGCACCCGGAGGAGCAGCCGGTGATACTGACCACGGGCGAGGGCAATCCGAACGGGGCCACAGTGCGCTTTCTGGTGGATGGCGCGGTTCCGGTGCATGTCGAAGCCTATGAACGGCTGGTGCTGATGTTCGACGGGCACGACCAGATGCAGCTCGAACAGGCGCGAGAGCAGTGGAAGCAGTTGAAGGCCGCGGGACACACGCTGACCTATTGGCAGCAGAATGCCGAGGGCCGCTGGGAAAAGAAGGCCTGAGAGATGCGCAAGCTGCTGCTGTTGCTCCTGCTCGCCGGTGTGGCGCTTGGAATTGGCTATCCCTGGTACGCCTATAATTTTTCCGGCAGCGAGCTGGGGTCGTGGCGGGTGTTTGACCGGCCCGGGCCGTACAAACCCGTGACGGTTTCGTTGAAGGCCAGCGATGGCCCGGTGCGGATCTTTGCCGACATGCAGCCGCTGCGCAGTTTCATTCCGGCCGAAGGGCGCACCGCGCTGACCTCGGTCGTATCGCGGGACGGCCGGGATGTGCTGGTCAAGACGCTTTCCTATGTCAATGCGCAGGCCGCCAACCGGGGATCGCCGCAGGGGCCGCGTTTCTATCGCGACCGGATCGGCGATATCGATCCCGTGGTATCGGGCGACTATACGTTCAGGATCGGACCCGGCGATGCCGATGGCCTCGAAGTGGCGCAGGTGGATATCGTCCTGCGCAAGGGGGCGGTGAGCATCGACAAGCGCTTCGTTCCGGCTGGCCTGACCATGATCGCCGTCAGCATTTTCGGCCTGATCCGCCTGGGACGCCGCAACGCCAACCCCAACAGCACGCCGCCAGCGCCCAAATGGGGACGATGATCGTGTCGCCGAGCAATGCCTGCCCGACATTGCTGACGCCGCGCCTGCGCCTGCGTCCGTTCGAAAGCCGCGATGAAGCCGGACTGCACGCCTGCCTCGCGAACGAAACGCTGACACAGTATTGGGGCTTCACCGCCTGCACGACGATGGAGGAAACGCGGCGATGCCTGCGCATCCTGGCAAAGACCACATCGCCCTACGATTCGATGGCCTGGGCGGTGGCCGACAGGACCACGGACGAATGCATCGGCATGGTGAACTACCATCACCGCGAGGTCAGCAATCACCGGCTTGAAATCGGCTACATCCTGCGCCGCGAGTGGCACGGGCAGGGACTGATGAGCGAGGCGGTCAAGACGCTGATGGATTACTGCGTGGCCCATCTGAAGGCGCATCGCATCACGGCGATCATCCATCCCGACAACACCGCTTCAATCCGGCTGGCCAAACGGCTCGGCTTTCAATGCGAGGGCGGGCCGATGCGCGATTATTGGCGCGTCGGGAAAGGCTATATGAGCCCGATGCTCTACAGCTTCATTGCCAGCTGAGGGCTGTCCCCCGGCCTTTCCGTGATCCGGTAGGCGCAGCGCCGGGCGCCCTTCAATATATGCTCGAAGCGCCTGATCTCGACCTCGGGACCGAGCGCCGCCTGAAACACATCAAGCTCCGACCGGCACAGTTTCTGGCATGCCCTGGCGGCCACGCAGATCGGGCAGTGGTTTTCCACCAGAACCAGCGCACCCGCCGCATCCCGGGTGGTTTGCGCCATGTACCCTTCGGCGGAGCGTATTTCCGCCAGACGCTGCACCCGTTGCTCGAGGGAGCCCGCGTCCGCGAGTTGCGTGCGATAGTGGTCGAGCGTGGCGGCTTCGCGGTGCGCGATCAGCTTGTCGAGCCCCGCATCGCCGAACACGGCTGACACGGATGCGAGGATATCGGCCGTCAGCGCCGCATGATTGTCGGGAAACTGCCCGTTGCCTTCCTCGGTCAGGTGCCAGAAGCGTTTCGGGCGGCCGACGGTCTCGCGGCTGTCTTCAAAGGCGACGAGGCCGTCCTCATGCAGCCGTCCCAGCATCTGCCGCACCGCGACGGAGGTAATGCCGAGGCGATCCGCCAGGGACGCGGCGGTCTGCGCGCCGGCGACTTTCAGGGAATAAAGCATGCGATTTGTCGTTCGATCCTGCATATCGGCAATGTAACAAAATTCTTTTTAAAAAGCGATTGCTTATTTTATTAAGCGGAATATAAAAACATAAAACTTATTTAATTGAGGTGACGCCATGCATGACCCCGACGATACAGCCAGCGATGCCCGCTGGTCCGAGCTGTTGACCCCGCAGTTTTCCGCCGCGACCACGACGCTTTGCCTCGGCGTGGCGCTGTTTGCCTTCAACGGCTTTCTCGTTTCCACCTCCCTGCCGACGGCGGTGCGCGAGATCGGCGGGCTGAAGCTGATTTCCTGGGCCTTCACGCTCTATCTCGTCCTGTCCATTGTCGGCGGTGCCAGCGGCGCGCTGCTGAAGGGCAGGCTCGGCCCGCGCCGGGCGCTGGTCGGGGCCGCCATCGTCTTTCTCGCGGGCACGCTGATTGCCGCCTTTGCCTCGTCGATGACGGAAGTGCTTGTCGGCCGCGCCCTGCAGGGGCTGGGCGAGGGCGTGATCGCCGCCATCTGCTATGCCCTCATTCCCGACCTGTTCCCATCGCGCCTGGTGGCAAAAGTGTTTGGCGCCGAAGCCGTCGTCTGGGCCATCGCGGCCTTCGGCGGTCCGCTGGTTGCCGGGCTTTTGACGGAAACCGTATCCTGGCGCGCGGCGTTTCTGGTCAATGTGCCCATGGCGCTGATCTTCATCGCGCTGGTGTTCCGCATCGTACCGCGTTCGGCGGCCGAAGCCGCACCGCTGTCCGTGCCTTTCCTGCGGCTGGGGGCGATTGGCGGCGGCATCATGCTGGTGGCGCTTGCCGGCATCATGCAGACGCTGACGCTGGAAGTCCTGTGTGTCGCCGGCGCTGCGGCCGTTCTCATTGCCGTCGTTGCGGTTGACCGCCGCAGCCGCACGCCGCTGTTCCCGTCCGACGCCTTTGCCCTGACGTCAATGGTCGGCATCGGCCTGTGGATCGTGCTGCTGATGCCCGTCGCCCAGGCGTCCACCTCGGTCTATCTCGTCATGACCCTGCAGAATCTCTGGGGCTATGGCCCGACCATGGCCGGTGCGTTCAGCGCCAGCTTTGCCGTCGCCTGGAGCGCCATTGCCATTCTGGTGGCCAATGTGCAGGACCCGCGCCGCCGGTCGCGGATGATCCGGCTCGGACCGGTACTGCTGGTGACGGGACTTGCGGTTCTCGTGCTGGGTTTCTCCGCCGATCTGCCCATTGTCGTTCTGATCGGCCAGATGAGCATCGGCGCCGGGTTCGGGGTCAGCTGGGGCTTTTTGAGCCAGAGCGTGATGGAATCGGCGCGCGACGGCGAGCGCGACCGGGCTTCCGCTCTCCTGCCGACGCTGCAATCCGCCGGTTACGCCATCGGGGCTGCGGTGGCCGGTCTGGTCGCCAATGCCGCCAGCTATCCCCAGGCAACAAGCCCCGAAGCCTTGCGCGACGCGACGATGATCATCTTTGCCGTCTCGACGATGATCGGCCTTGCCGCCATGATCGCCGGTTTCGCCCTGCCGCTGCGCAGGAAGACGGTGTTCGCCGCCGATCTGCCGTAGCGGCACGAAAAAGCCCGCCCTGACGAGGGGCGGGCGACAGTTCCGGACGATCCGGAAAATCCAGGAGAGGGGAGGATTTCGACCTGCAAATCCCCTCTCTTGCGATTTTTGCTGTTGGTGAGGAGGAGTGGTGGTTCGTGGTGAGCTTGTCGAACCACGCACTGTGCATATTGCAACTTTTGTCGAATTGCCTGTTGTGATCCGTTTTCCTAGCATTCAGCGCCGCATATGGAGAGCCAGGCATGGAGGTCACAGTCTATATTCTGCTGTGCTCGGATGGATCATATTATACGGGGCTAACGAAACAGGACGTTGACGCCCGCGTTTGGGAACATAATGCAGGAATTTGCGATGGATACACAAAACGCCGCCGCCCTGTCCAACTTGTCTTCACCGAGACTTACGACCGTATCCTTGATGCCATAGCACGGGAACGCCAGATCAAGGGGTGGTCACGCGTGAAAAAGCAGGCGCTGATCGCATTGGATTATGAACGCCTGTCTCAACTCTCAAAAAACCGCAGCAAAATTTGAACAGTTAAACCGGCTGCATATGGCTGGTGCGTGGTGCGTGGTTCGACAAGCTCACCATGAGGGAGGTGGGGGATTGCAGGGAACTCTATTCTGCAACGTCTAAGATCAGCTTTGCAGTCAACTCACTTCCCTCATGGTGAGCTTGTCGAACCACGCACCACGCACCACGGTAAGGAGAGGTAACGATCCGATTACAGATCCGCCATCGCCTCTTCATATTCGGTCGACAGCGTCAGCCATTCCTCTTCCGCCCGGGCGAGCGAGGATTTGGCGTAACCGATTTCCTTGCCGATTTGCGTCGCCTTGGCCGGCTCGCGGCTGTAGATGACCGGATCGGCCAGCTGGTCCTGCAGGGTCTCGATCTTCTTCTGGAAGCGCTGCACCATGGCATCGGCTTCCTGGATCTTCTTCTGCAGCGGCTTCAGCGCTTCGCGCTTCTGCGCCGACAGCTTGCGCTGCTCGGCCTTGGTCAGCTTCTGTCCGTCATCGGCGTTGATCTTGCTGTTGCCGGAGCGCTCGGCCTTGGCATCGGCCAGAACCAGCGAACGGTAGGCGTCGAGATCGCCGTCATAGGGCGCAACCGCGCCATCACGCACCAGCCAGAGCCGGTCCATCGTGGCTTCGATCAGATGCCGGTCGTGCGCGATCAGGATCACGGCGCCGTCGAAATCATTGAGCGCATGCATCAGCGCTTCACGGCTGTCGATATCCAGATGGTTGGTCGGCTCGTCCAGGATGAGCAGGTTCGGACCCTGGAAGGTCGCAAGCCCCATCAAAAGACGGGCCTTTTCACCGCCGGAAAGGTCCTTTGCCGCCGTGTTCATCTTCACCGTGGCCAGACCCATCTGCGAGACGCGGGCGCGCACCTTGGATTCCGGCGCATCGGGCATCAGCTTGCGCACATGCTCGATGGCATTGTCCTCGGGCACCAGATCGTCGAGCTGGTGCTGGGCAAAGAAGGAAATCTTCAGGTTCGGCGCCACCGTCATCCGGCCGCTCTGCAGCGCGAGACGTCCGCTGATCAGCTTGGCCAGCGTCGACTTGCCGTTGCCGTTCGAACCCAGCAGCGCAATACGGTCATCCGCATCGATGCGCAGGTTGAGATGCTTGAGCACCGGCTTGCCCGGCGTGTAGCCGACTTCACCGCTTTCAACGGCGATGATCGGCGATGCCACCACCTTTTCCGGCTCGGGAAAATGGAACGGCGCCACATGGTCTTCGATGACCGACGAAATCGGCTTCAGCTTCTGCAGCGCCTTCAGGCGGGACTGCGCCTGCTTGGCCTTGGACGCCTTGGCGCGGAAACGCTCGACGAAGGCCTCCATGTGCTTGCGGTGCGCTTCCTGCTTGGTGCGCTGCTTCTGCTGCAGCTCCAGCGCTTCGCTGCGCAGCCGTTCGAACTGGTCGTAATTGCCCTGCCACAGCGTCAGCTTGGTCTGGTCGAGATGGATGATCGAATTGACGGCCGAGTTGAGAAGGTCGCGGTCATGGCTGATCAGGATGACCGTGTGCGGATAGCGGCGGACATAATCCTCCAGCCACAGCGTGCCTTCCAGATCGAGATAGTTGGTCGGCTCGTCCAGCAGCAACAGGTCCGGCTCGGCGAAGAGCACGGCCGCCAGCGCCACGCGCATGCGCCAGCCGCCGGAGAAGGACGAGGCCGGGCGCTTCTGCGCTTCGGAATCGAAGCCGAGGCCGGAGAGGATCGCACCGGCGCGCGCTTCGGCCGAATGCGCGTCGATATCGACCAGACGGATGTGGATTTCGGCGATGCGGTGCGGGTCCGTGGCGGTTTCGGCTTCCGCGAGAAGGGCGGTGCGCTCCTGGTCGGCGGCCAGCACGATCTCGAGCAGGGAATCTTCCGTTCCCGGCGCTTCCTGCGCCACCTGGCCGATGCGGATGTTCTTGGGCAGGAAGAAATCGCCGGTTTCCGCTGGCATCTCGCCGGTGATCACCTTGAACAGGGTGGATTTGCCCGCACCATTGCGCCCGACCAGTCCCGCCTTCGTGCCCGACGGCAGGTTGAGGTTGGCGTGATCGATCAGCAGGCGTCCGGCCATACGCACGGATATGTCGTTGAGAATAAGCATGGCCGCGCTTTTGCACGGGAAATGCGCTTTTCGCAAGCCGTGCATGCAGCAGATATCGCCCGATTGCGCGGGAAAGTCGGGTTAGGCGATATCTGTGTCCGATTGGGCACGCTTGTCAGGAGGTGCGTGGTTCGACAAGCTCACCATGAGGGAGGTGGTTTGGTGCAAGGCCAATCTGATGCGTCGCAGAACTGGTTCCCTGCAATCTGCCCAAGTCCCTCATGGTGAGCTTGTCGAACCACGCACGCTGGTTGGGCAATTCATCGCGGATTATAGGCGGCGCGCATGCGAAAATGCTGTTGCAGCAAATTGACTTTCCGCCGAAATGCGTCAGTCTTGCTGCCATAATATCCAAACAGAGGCGCCTTCCCATGGGAATCATTCTGCACGAACTCGTCGGTACGGATCTGAACAGGCCATTCAGCCCGCATTGCTGGAAAACCGTAATGTCGCTGGCCCATAAGGGCCTGCCGTTCAACCGCAATCGCGTGTCGTTCAAGGGCATTCCGGAACTCGAAGGCGCGTTCTCGCCAAAGGTGCCCATCATCCGCGATGGCGACAAGCGGGTGGCGGATTCCTTCGAGATCGCCCTGTATCTGGAAGACACCTATCCCGACCGGCCATCGCTGTTCAAGGGCGAGGGTGGCCGGGCCATGGCCCGCTTCGTCGAGGGCTGGTCGCAGATGACGCTGCATCCCTATCTGAATCTCGTCATCCTCATGCCGGTGCACGATATTCTCGATGCGCCGAACCAGGCCTATTTCCGCGAAAGCCGCGAGAAAATCTTCGGCCGTCCGCTGGAGGCGGTGGCTGCCGAACGTGATGCCAGGCACGACGCCTTCACCAAGAGCCTCGAACCCCTGCGCAAGATGCTGCTGTCACAGCCGTTCATCGGCGGCGAGGGCCCGCTGTTCAGCGATTATATCGTGTTCGGGGCGTTCCAGTGGGTGCGGGTGCTGACGCCGTTCAAGCTGCTGGATGAGAAGGATCCGGTGCATGACTGGTTCGAGCGCTGCCTCGATCTGCATGGCGGCATTGCCCGCGAGATCAGTGCTGCTGCATAGGTCTGCAATTTGGGCAGCAGGGTTGTGCGTGGTTCGACAGGCTCACCGTGAGGGAGATTGAGGATTGCAGGGGGTATATTCTGCAACATCTGAGATGAGCCTTGCAATCAAACCACCGCCCTCATGGTGAGCTTGTCGAACCACGCACCATGCCATTGCCTGTTTCTCGGCACAGCCCCTTGGCAAAGGGGCTGCCTGACGCTATAGAGCCGCCATCCAATTCCCCTAACGACAAGGTTTTATTCCATGGCGATTGAACGCACTTTCTCGATGATCAAGCCCGACGCGACGCGCCGCAACCTGACCGGTGCCATCACACAGAAGCTGGAAGAGGCTGGTCTTCGTGTTGTTGCTTCCAAGCGCGTCTGGATGAGCCGCCGCGAAGCCGAAGGCTTCTACGCCGTTCACAAGGAACGTCCTTTCTTCGGCGAACTCGTTGAATTCATGTCCTCCGCACCGACCATCGTCCAGGTTCTGGAAGGCGAAAACGCCATTGCGCGCAACCGCGAAGTCATGGGCGCCACCAACCCGGCCAATGCCGACGAAGGCACGATCCGCAAGACATTCGCCCTGTCGATCGGCGAAAACTCGGTTCACGGTTCCGATGCGCCTGAGACAGCCGCAGAAGAAATCGCCTACTGGTTCTCCGGTACGGAAGTCGTCGGCTGATTGTTTCAGCTGAGACAGCAAGAAGCCGGGATTTTCCCGGCTTTTTTGTTTTAAAGGGCTGTGAATTCAGTCCTGCCGCGCCAGCTGCGCAATGGTTTTGCCCGATGCATCGCGCAGCGTCAGCTTGCCATCGACCAGCCGGAAGGCACGGGTGCGCTCCAAGATGGCAAAGAACTTGTGTTCCTGATCCATCAGGGCAGGCGGGCAGAGCTTGCGCGTTGCTGCCGCCGGCTTGAAGGTGAGTTTGCGGCCTTTGACCACAGCCTTGCTCATGAAGCGGTTGCAGCCGCCGGAACCACTCACCGCACCGTCACGGCCGATCGTGAGGGTTGTCTGGGCGAAGTCGATGACGCCGCCGCCATTGATGTCTTCCGCCAGCCAGGACACATCGGTAATGACCGGCACGCGGCTTTCGCTGTGTGCCTTGAACGACAGGCCGAACAGCGCGATCACGCCGGCGAAGCCGATGAAGAGTGACAGAATGGCAAGCCGTCTCATTTCTCAATCTCCTGCCAGCGCGTAAGCGCCGCCGCATCGGTCGATTTGGCCTCGACCCAGCCGCTCGCCGCACCGCTGACAAGGTGTTCCTTCTTCCAGAAGGGTGCGGCATTCTTCAGATAATCCATCAGGAAGGCGGCAGCGTCAAAGGCGGCGCGGCGATGGGCGGAGGCAGCCACGACCAGCACGATGTTCTCACCGGGTCTGATCATGCCATAGCGGTGGATGACCGTCAGGCCCGTCAGCGGCCAGCGGCCGAGCGCTTCCCCGGCAATGCGGGTGATCTCGCGGGCGGCCATTTCGGGGTAATGCTCGATTTCCAGCGCCTGGAGCGTCCCGGCTTCATCCCGGCACAGCCCGCTGAAGGTGACGACGGCGCCAATGTCATGGCGTCCCGATGTCAGGCGGGCAATTTCAGCGGCCGTATCGAAATCGTCGCTCTGGATGGCGACGCGCGGTCGGATCGCGCTGGACATGGCTTCAGCCGCCGGTCATGGGCGGGAACAGGGCAATCTCATGTGCGCCGCCAATCGGCGTCTTGTGGTCGACATGTTCCTGGTTGATGGCCACGCGGATGACGTCCTGATATTCCAGCGCCGCCTCATATTCCTCGCCGCGGGTTTTGAGATGGCTCAGGAGATCGCCGACGGTCACGATGGAGGGCGCGAGATCGATGATCTCCTCGCCCTTGCCGATGCGTTCGCGCACCCACGCGAAATATACAAGCTTCACTGCCATGGCTCTAATCTACCACATGTTTGAGGCCGGCACGGAAATAGTCCCAGCCGGTATAGAGTGTCACGAGGGCCGCCACCCACAACAGGGCGATGCCGAACTGCGTCGTATGCGGCACGATCTTGTCGCCGGCGGGTCCCGCCAAAAGGATGGCCACGGCAAACATCTGGATCGTCGTCTTCCATTTCGCCAGCTGGCTCACCGGCACGCTGACCTTCAGTTCCGCCAGATATTCGCGCAGGCCCGAAACGAGAATTTCGCGGCACAGGATGATGATCGCCGCCCACAGCGTCCAGCCGGCAATGGTTCCGTCCGCCGCCAGCAGCAAAAGGCAGGCCGATACCAGCAGTTTGTCGGCTATCGGATCGAGCATGCGGCCGATGGTCGAGGTCTGTTTCCAGATGCGTGCGAGATAGCCGTCGAAGAAGTCGGTGATGCTGGCAATGGCGAAAATCGCCAGCGCGCCCCAGCGCGCCGCGTCGCTGGATTGCAGGCTGCCTTCGAGGAAAAAGCACAGCACGACCAGCGGCACCGCGAGAATGCGCCCATAGGTCAACAGGTTCGGCAAGGAGTAGGCGTTGTTCTTGGGCATATTTCCAACCAATCAAATCAGTGCCGATCAAACGGGCTTGTCCGCCAAACGTCAAGCTCATCATTCCGGAGTCGGGCGCAATTGTGTCCCGATTTCAATAAGTAAACCAAACTAGGTGCGAAAATGATCGCGAATGGTGATGGCCATTGCTTCCGATATCCCGTCCACCTTCATCAGATCCTCGACAGCGGCCTGCGATACAGCTTTAGCCGTGCCAAACTGATGAAGCAGTGCACGTTTGCGTGAAGGGCCGATCCCGGCGATCTCATCCAGCGGATTCTTGACCATTTCCTTCTTGCGCTTGGCGCGGTGCGTGCCGATGGCAAAGCGGTGCGCCTCGTCGCGCAGCCGCTGCAGGAAATAGAGGACAGGATCGCGCGGCGGCAGGGTGAAGGACTGCTTGCCCTCCATGAAAAACCGCTCGCGCCCGGCATCGCGGTCCACGCCCTTGGCAACGCCGATGGCCGTCACCTTGTCGGCAATCCCCATCTCCTGCAGAATGCCGCGCACCGCGCTCATCTGGCCCTGTCCGCCGTCGATCAGGATGATATCAGGCCATGCGGGGAAGGCATCGGACTCCTCGTCGAATTCATCGATCTCCTCGTCCGCCGGTGCATCCGGCATGTCCTTGTTTTCCGGCGTGCCGTGTTCCTTGACGAGGCGGCTGAACCGGCGCTCGATCACTTCGCGCATCATGCCGAAATCGTCGCCCGGCGTGATCTCGGTCGAGCGGATGTTGAACTTGCGGTACTGGTTTTTGACAAAACCCTCCGGGCCCGCGACGATCATGCCGCCGATGGCATTGGTGCCCATGATGTGGGAGTTGTCGTAGACCTCGATGCGCCGCGGTGTTTTTTCCAGACCGAACGTTTCGGCGACCCCCTTGAGCAGGCGCGACTGCGACGAGGTTTCGGCCAGCTGGCGGCCAAGCGCCTCGCGGGCATTGCTGAGCGCGTGTTCGACAAGATCCTTCTTCTCGCCGCGCTGCGGCACGGTGATCGTCACCTTGCGGTCGGATTTCGCCGTCAGGGCAACACCGAGCAGCTCCTGATCCTCAACCGTTTCCGACAGCATGATCAGCGAGGGGCAGGGCTTGTCGTCGTAGAACTGCGCCAGAAAGGCCCCGAGTACCTCGGCGCTCGACAGCGAGGAGTCGGCCTTGGGATAATAGGCGCGGTTGCCCCAGTTCTGGCCCGTGCGGAAGAAGAACACCTGAATGCAGGTGGTGCCGCCGTCCTGGTAGATGGCAAAGACGTCGGCCTCTTCAACCGATTGCGGGTTGATGCCCGAATGCGACTGGACGTGGGAGAGAGCAGACAGGCGGTCGCGATAGACCGCCGCGCGCTCGAAATCGAGTTCGGCGGAGGCTTCGCGCATGGCATCGGACAGATGGGTTTTCACCGCCTGGCTCTTGCCGGACAGAAACGCCTTGGTCTCGGTGACCAGCTCGTCATAATCCGCTTCGCTGATTTCACCGGTGCAGGGACCCGAGCAGCGCTTGATCTGGTAGAGCAGGCACGGACGCGTGCGGTTTTCGTAGAACGAATCGGTGCAGGTGCGCAGCAGGAAGGCGCGTTGCAGCGCGTTGATCGTGCGCCCGACAGCACCCGCCGAGGCAAAGGGGCCGAAATAATCGCCCTTCGAGGAGCGGGCGCCGCGATGCTTGAAAATACCCGGCGCCAGCCGCCGGTCGGTCTGCTTGGGCGCCGTCAGCAGGATATAGGGAAACGACTTGTCGTCCCGCATCAGAACATTAAAGCGCGGGCGCAAGCGCTTGATGAGATTCGCTTCCAGCAGCAGCGCTTCGGTCTCGGTGCGGGTGACGACGAATTCCATTTTCATGGTTTCGCGGATCATGCGGGCGATGCGGTTGTTGTGGCCCTGACCGCGCGCATAGTTGGAAACGCGCTTCTTCAGGTTGCGGGCCTTGCCGACATAGAGCACATCGCCGTCGCCGTTGAACATGCGGTAGACGCCGGGCTTGTTGGGCAGCCGCTTGACCAGTTCGCCGATGACATCGGCACCGCTCGTCCCATCGCTCTCGACGCTGGAATCCCATTCGATCGCATTGATCAGCGCCGCGACATCGCGGATCGGCTCGCTGTTTTCCTCGGCGAGCGGACCGTCATCATCCAGCATCACATCGGTATCCTCCGCGTTCCCTTCAGGGGAAAGCGGCGGGGCCGGGTCGATTGCCGGGTGATTGCGTGCGTTGGTCATTCTGCCATTCCCGTGACATCCGGCGTCTCCCACGCCAGATGCTGCCCGCCATCCAGGGCAATCATTTGCCCGGTGATGGAGCGCGTCTGCCAGAGATAGCGGATCGTGTTGCCGAATTCTGCCAGATCGGGCCCGTGTTTCAACAGCAGGCCGTCAACTTGTTGTTCAAAATCGATTCTCTCCTGACGTTCGCCCTGCATGGTCGGCCCCGGACCGATGGCATTGACCCGGATATGCGGGGCCAGCGCCTGCGCCATGGTCTGGGTCGCGGCCCACAATGCGGCCTTCGACAGGGTGTAGGAGGTGAATTTGGGCGTGAGCCGCCACACGCGCTGGTCGATAATATTGACAATGAGGCCGTTCTCCCCGTCGGGAAGCGCCGATTTCATCGCATCCGCCAGCAGGACCGGGGCCTTCACATGCACGGCGAAATGCCTGTCCCAGACGTGGTCGTCGAAATTGCCGAACCCATCATCATGAAAGATCGACGCATTGTTGACAAGAATTTCCACCGGACCGAGCGCATCCTCGGCGCTGCCGATCAGGCCGCGAACTGCGTCGCCGTCGGTCAGATCCGCCTGGACCACCGCCGCGGTGCCGCCGGCCGCCTCTACTGCACGCAGCAGGGCCTGGCCTTCTTCGAGCGAATGATTGCAATGAATAGCCACAGCAAAACCGTTGGCGGCAAGATTCTCTACAATCGCCTTACCAACGCGCCTTGCGCCGCCTGTGACAAGGGCAACGGTCTTATCTCTATGCAAATGGCTCTCCCAGTCCTGCGATTCATGCTCGAATATAGGGAGGATATCGGCAAAGCGCGAGGGTTTGGCGGCATCTGCACTGACAAATGAGAAATTCCAGTCATTTGTTTCTTTCATGGCATTTTTGCCAGATGAAGGTGCGTATAGCCACGAAAATTGGCCGAGAAATGCAAGCATAAGGCAGAGTTTAAGTATCGGTTAAGTATACTATATTGAAACCGGCGGATTGCGGACTTTTCAATAAAATTTTCTCAAATATTTCGTAAAATCTATTTTGTCGTACTATTTTTACATCGTTGAAATCATTGGATAATTCAAAATGTTGCATAATGAACACATCGCATTTCTGCCATTTTCTCGACAGTTTCTTTTCACAGTCTGGCGCGAGTGCCGCCACAATGAGAAGCGAATGTTCCTCTCGTTCAGCGGACGCAAGTTTTGGTTTATCCCCCCGACCAAGTGCCCGCTCCGTGTAGAAGAGTTTAAAAAAAGGAGATTGCCATGCGCACTCTTAAGACAATGATCCTCGCTTCGGCGGCTGTGCTGACGCTCTCCGCCCCAGTTCTCGCTGCTGACGTCATTACCGAACAGGCTCCTGCGCCTGAAGCTGCGTACCAGGCGCCCCAGGCCGATTGGTCCGGTGCATACCTCGGTGTTTACGGCGGTTATGGCTGGAACAAGAACAAGACCAGTGTTGGCAAGCTCGATGCTGACGGCCTGAAGGGTGGCGCTTACGGCGGCTACAACCTGCAGAACGGCCAGTTCGTATACGGTGCTGAAGGCGACATCGGCTACTCCGGTGCCAAGGAAAACAACTTCGGCTACAAGGCCAAGCAGGGCGTAGAAGGTTCTATCCGTGCCCGTGCCGGTATCGCTCTTGATCCGGTCCTGCTCTACGGTACAGGCGGTGTTGCCATTACCGACAGCAAGCTGTCCGGTCCTCTCGGCAGCGAAAGCAAGACCCACGTCGGCTGGACTGCCGGTGCCGGTGCGGAAGCCAAGATCACCCAGAACATCGTTGGTCGCGTTGAATATCGCTACACCGACTTTGGCAAGAAGGACTATGATCTGGGCGGCATCGACAGCGTATCGAACAAGATCACCACGAACGAAGTTCGCGTTGGTGTTGGCTACAAGTTCTAATCTGGACTTGACCTCCAGAAAAAGCCGGGCAGGAAACTGCCCGGCTTTTTTGTTGTTCGGGATTTACTTCGGCAGAAGCGCCGCAAGCTCGGGATGCAGTTCTTCGAACCGCTTCTGCCAGCGCTTGAGTTTCGAACGGCCCTTTTCCCATTTGCCTTCGAACCGCAGGGTCGCATAGGCGAGGGCGGCGGCCAGCGCGATATGGCCGCCATGCAGCTTCTTGCCGAGGCGCGGCGGCGCCGCATTGAGATAGTCGAGCACGCGGATCGCTTTGGTCCACTGCCAGTCGAGCCACGGCTGATGGATTTTTTCTTCCGGATGGAAGCGCCGCTCATAGACATGGGCAAGCAGGACATCGCACAGGCCGTCCGCAACGGATTCCAGCTGTTCCGCCTCCAGCCGCTTTTCGGCATTGCGCGGGAAAATCTTGTTGCCCGACACGCGGTTGAAATACTGGGTGATGACGCGGCTGTCGTAGAGCGCTTTGCCGTCGTCGAGAATGAGTGTCGGAATCTTGCCGAGCGGATTGGCGTTGATCAGTTCGGCCGGGGCCGTATTGGTGTCCACGAGAACACTTTCAATCGGAATGCCGGCGTAATGGGCGACCATGCGCACCTTGGTGCTGTAGGGCGAGGCGGGGGAATACAGAACTTTCGTCACGATGACGCTCCTCGGTTGACGATTCGATGGCGAACGGTAAACGCCCGGCGGGTTTTCGCAAAGCGGTCAGATCAGATTGACAACACCCCCCTCTGTCCTACCGGACATCTCCCCCACAAGGGGGGAGATCAGCCTTCACTATCGTTTCATCCAATCTTGAACGGTTGAATGTTGCCTGAAATCATTGATGTCGATGTGATCTCCCCCCTTGTGGGGGAGATGGGCGGCAGCCCAGAGGGGGGTGATCGGCAGTTCTACCGCGTTCCCGGCATATCGACCGACCGCCGGCGGCAGGAGGAGCGGTCAACCTCCGGGCAGCTGCGGAACTGCAGGTCCTTGGTCAGGCAGACGCGCACCTCACGCAGGTATGTGCTGTCGCAGGTGACGGAGACCGCATCCCGCGTCATTCCCGGATTGGCCGCGACAAAGGCCTGTTCGACAAGCTGCGGATTGACGGGCGCCCGCTGGGTGGGCTGGCTGTAGGCGGACGGGACGACGACGCGCGATACCGCCTGCCGCATCACGGAAAAATAATCTTTCTGCGTCAATCCGGTGCAGGTGCCGTGCTTGCGCCATTCGTAGGTGACGAGCCCGGCGGACGGCATGATGTCGGAAATCTGCCTGGCCTGGCTGAACGGCACGTCGCGCGGCTCGTCGGTGGTGCAGTCCTGCGGATAGCCCTGTTCATATTGTGGCCAGAGCCCGTGCACGACGAAGCCGTAGGGGCGGCCGGTCGAACATTGCTGCCGGTTGGCATTCGAGCCCTCGGCGGCGCAATAGCTGGGCGACCAGGACAATGCGAGAACGTAGAAATCAAAACCGGTGCCCGCCGGTACGGATGCTGCGGGCGCGCCGGTTGTCTGGCGTTCGCCCGCGGCAATCACCTCGGGCGTCTGTTGCGGAACAAGACTTTCGCGCGGCTGCTGCTCACGCAGATAGGTCAGTACCGACACGCCAAGAAGCGCTGCAAACAGGGCGTAGCGCGCCAGGCTGCCGAGCTGCATCAGCGGTCACGGATCATTTCAGGCTGCGGCAGCTGCCATTGTAAACGTTCCAGCGGTCGAACCCGGCCACGCAGAACTCGACATTGTTGCCGATGGAAGCATAACCCAAGCCTTCCTCGACCACGTACCAGACCGGACGCTGCCTGCCGTCGGAGAGATGGGCGGTCGCCTGGCAATAATAGCGCGGAACGGCGGACATTTCGGGATTGCGGCTCGGCTCATAGCGCTGCTGATGAACGTCGCTGAAATCCTGGATCGCCACCTGCTGCAGGCCCGGGACGTGATGCACCTGATAGGAGAACCGGTTGACGATGCGATTGAGGACGCCGGATTTGCCGCAGGTATCGTCATAGGTCTGGCTGGGCGCGCGTTGCAGGTAATCGGCGGAAAACGCCGGAACGGCGGACGAAATTGCCAATGCAGCGCCAAGGGTCGTGGCGAGAAGGGTGGAAACGCGTGCCATAGGGGTCACTCTCCATGAGGTATCGATTTGCGACCAATGTCGGACAGCCGATGCGCGCGGTCAAGCACCAACTTGCTCGCCGCGGATCCAATCGAGGGTGAAACCGGCATTCTGCCCGTCACTGAGGACTTTTGACAACGCCGGGAAAACGCTGCGCAGCTCGCCCTCCAGCGTGAAAGGCGGATTGACGATGATCATGCCGGTGCCATCCAGCCGCGGTTCCGGCGAGGGCGCTCGAATCATCAGCTCCGCGCGCAGGATTTTGGCAATGCCGGTATCATGCAGGAGGGAGGCGAAACGCTTGACCTCCTGCCGGTCCTTGACCGGGTACCAGAAGGCATAGGTGCCGCCGGCAAAACGCCGGTGCGCCTTGACCAGGCCTTCCGCCAGACGGTCGAATTCGCCGCCGATTTCAAACGGCGGGTCGACAAGGATGAGGCCGCGCTTTTCCTTGGGCGGCAGGTGGGCGCCCAGTGCCAGCCAGCCGTCCAGCTGTGTCACGCGCACCTGCACGTCGCCTTCGAACAGCTCGGCAAGGAGCCGGGCATCGTCCGGATGCAGTTCGAGTGCCGACAGCCGGTCCTGCTTGCGCAGCAGGTGCCGCACGATCAGCGGCGAACCGGGATAGTGGCGGATGGCGCCATCGGGATTTTCGGCGCGCACAATATCCAGATAGGGCTGGATGAGACCGGCGACATCCGTATCCAGTTTGGCCTCGAGCAGGCGGCCGATGCCGCTCTGCCATTCGCCTGTCTTGCCCGCTTCCGTTCCCTTGAGATCATAGCGGCCGATACCCGCATGGGTATCGATGACGCGAAAGCCATGGTCCTTGCGCTGCATATAGAGCACAATCCGCGTCAGGATAATGTGTTTGACGACATCGGCGAAATTGCCGGCGTGATAGGCGTGACGGTAGTTCATGGCCCTGCTTGTTTCACGATGTTGGTGCTATCGCAAGCATCTCGCTATGCTGATTGTCAAATTGATTCCCGAAGGTCTTCCGATGACAAAACTTCTCGCCATGTCCGGCAGCCTGCGCGCCGTTTCCATGAACAAGTCGGTGCTGGAGGCCTGCAGTCAATTGGTGCCCGCCGGTGTCAGCGTGGCGCTTTATGCGGGGCTGGCGGGGTTGCCGCCGTTCAATCCCGATCTCGACGGCGACAACCCGCCCAAGAAGATTGTGGCGTTGCGCAAACGGGTCGGTGCGGCGGATGGTCTGATCATTTCCTGCCCGGAATATGCCCATGGCATTCCCGGCAGCTTCAAGAACATGCTGGATTGGCTCGTGTCGTGCATCGAATTCCCGGGAAAGCCGGTACTTCTGATCAATACTTCGCCGCACTCGGAGCGCATCACGCCGCTTCTCATGGAAGTCCTGATGACGATGTCGGCGCATGTGGTCACAAGTGCGTCGCTCACCCTGCCGCTCAAGGGCAAGAAGCTGGACGCGGACGGCATCGCCAAAAGCGCGGAATTCGGTGCGCCGCTGCGCGCCGGTCTTGCCAGTTTTGTCGACGGCATCAATGCCGTTTAGAACTTCTCACTTTAAAGATGAGATTATCGAATTTGCCTTATGACCCAAATGTGTCATTGAGCGCGGGGAGCACGCGCATTTCGGGCGTGCCGAGGTCTGATCATGTCCGGAACGGTTGTTCTCATTGTCCTGTTTGCCGCATTCCTGCATGCAAGCTGGAATGCTGTCGTCAAATCCGAGGGCGATAAATTCCTCAACACCGTCGTGGTCGTGACTTCGGCGGGGGTGATCGCCATGGTCTGCCTGCCGTTCCTGCCGGTACCGGCGCGCGAAAGCTGGCCGTTTCTGGCGGCATCGGGCGTGGTCCAGCTCATCTATCTCGCGCTTGTCGCGGCGGCCTACCGCAGCGGCGACATGAGCCAGGCCTATCCCATCATGCGCGGCACGGCGCCGCTGTTCGTCGCCATTGCCAGCGGTCCGCTGGTCGGCGAGTTCCTGTCGGCGCAGAAATGGTCGGGCATTGCCCTGATCTGCTGCGGCGTGCTGGTGCTGGCGCTGGAGGCGCGGCGGCGGGCAGGGGCCAACCGCGCCACGACGGTCTTTGCTTTGATCAATGCTTTGGTCATCGCCACCTATACCCTGATCGACGGCATCGGCGTCCGGCATTCCGGCGCACCGGCGGCCTATACGATGTGGGTTTTCACCCTCAACGCCATTCCCCTGTTTCTCTGGACCGTCGTGACCCGCAAGGGCGAGCTCTGGCCGCATTTCCTCAAGCGGACGCGGCTGGCCACGGTCGGCGGCGTCGGCACGCTCGGCTCCTACGGTCTTGCCCTGTGGGCGATGACCATGGCGCCGGTCGCAGCCGTTGCCGCCTTGCGTGAAACGTCGATCCTGTTTGCCGTGGCCATTTCCGCGCTGGTTCTCAAGGAGAATATCGGCGCCAAGCGCCTGATCGCCGTGGCGCTGATCGCCGCAGGCGCCGCCGTGATGCGTCTCGCCTGACGCCTATTTCGGCACCATGTCGAAATAGGGTTTTGCCTCTTCCAGGGCGCGGGCAAAGGATGGCCGGTTCATCAGGCGATCGCGATAAGCGGTCAGCACGGGATATCCTTCGCCGATCGGCACGGCCATGTCGCCATAGAAAAGCGCGGGGGAAGCGGCGCAGTCCGCCATCGTATAGGCGTTGCCTGCCGCCCACGTCCGGCCTTTGAGACGGTCCTCGAGCACATCATAGGCGGTTCGCAGCTTCTGTCTGGCATGTTCAACGCCCAGCGCATCGTTCTGGCCCGCGGGACGCAGCCTGTCGGTGACGACCTTCTGCATCGGCACGTGCACGTGCAGATCGAAGAAGCGGTCGTAGAAGCGCGTTTCCAGTGCCGGCTCCCGCCCGGAGGGCAAAAGCGGCGTCCTGCCAGGAAAATGCTCGGCGAGGTATTCGATGATGATGCTGGATTCAGGAACGGTCTGGCCCCGGGCTTCGTCGCGCAAGACCGGAAACTGCCGGATGGGCCACATCTTGCGGAATTCGGCGCTTGCCTCTTCGTTCATGAAATCGACCATGCAGGGCTCGAAGGGCGTGTCGTTCTCGTACAGCGCGGTCAGCACTTTCATGCAGAACGACGATAGCGGGTGAAAATACAGTTTCAGTGACATTTCGGGGCTCCCATGCAAAGCTTGATCAGTATTCAATACTAAAGTGATTGCTTAAGTATCAAGTCCGCTCGCCAGCGTCAAGCGCGGTCGCGACATTTTGCGTCTGCAGCAGCTATCCAGCCCATTCCGGCGGCGCGAAAACTGCGCTATGGATAGGCCATGAACAAAGCTGTCATTCTCCGCACCGGCCATTCGGCCTGTCCTCACGATTGCCCTTCGACCTGCGCGCTGGATGTCGAGGTGCTCGATTCCGGCCAGATCGGACGCGTGCGCGGCGCCAAGGACAACACCTATACCGCCGGTGTCATCTGCGCCAAGGTTGCCCGCTATGCCGAGCGCATCCACCATCCCGACCGGCTGCTGAAACCGCTTGTCCGCGGCGGCTCCAAGGGCGAGGGCGTGTGGAAAGAGGCAAGCTGGGATGCGGCGCTTGATCTGGTCGCTGAATGCTTCCTCAAGGCCGAAGCGGAATACGGCTCACAAAGCATCTGGCCCTATATCTATGCCGGTACGATGGGGCTGGTGCAGCGCGATTCCATGCACCGCCTGCGGCACGCCAAGAAATATTCCAACCAGTTCGACAGTTTTTGCACCAACATGGCCTGGACCGGGTTTTTCGCCGGGACCGGCAAGCTTGGCGGCGTCGATCCGCGCGAAATGGCCAAGTCCGATTGCGTGGTGATCTGGGGCACCAATGCGGCGGCCACGCAGGTCAATGTGATGACCCATGCGGTGCGCGCCCGCAAGGAGCGCGGCGCCAAGATCGTTGCCATCGACATCTATGAAAACGCCACCGTGCGGCAGGCGGATCTCGGCCTGGTGCTGAAGCCGGGCACCGACGGGGCGCTGGCTTGCGCCGTCATGCACGTGCTGTTCCGCGACGGTCTTGCCGATTGGGACTATCTCAATGCCTATACGGACGATCCAAAGGGACTGGAAGCGCATCTTGCCGACCGCACGCCGGAATGGGCGGCGGCGCTGACCGGCCTGACGGTCGCGGAGATCGAAGAATTCGCCCGACTGGTCGGCACGACAAAGAAGACGTTCTTCCGGCTTGGCTACGGTTTCACCCGCCAGCGCAACGGCGCGGTGAACATGCATGCGGCCCTGTCCATTGCGGCCGTCACCGGTGCCTGGAAGCATGAGGGCGGCGGGGCATTTCACTCCAATTCCGGCATTTTCCGCATGGACAAGCGGGAAATCGAAGGTCAGGCGTTCAAGGATTCCACCGTTCGCCATATCGACCAGTCCAAAATCGGGCTGGCGCTGAACGGCGACAAGGATGCGCTCTATGGCGGGCCGCCCGTCATGGCGATGCTGATCCAGAACACCAATCCGGCCAATGTCGCGCCGCAGCAGCGCCTGATCAAGCAGGGCATGCTGCGCGAGGACCTGTTCATGGTCGTGCACGAGCAGTTCATGACCGACACGGCAAAGCTGGCCGACGTGGTGCTGCCGGCCACCATGTTCATGGAGCATGACGATATCTATCGCGGCGGCGGCCAGCAGCATATCGTGCTCGGCCCCAAGCTGATCGACGGTCCGGGCGAAACGCGGCCCAATCTCTACGTCATCAACGAACTGGCAAAACGCCTCGGCGTCGGCGACCTGCCGGGCTTCGATCTCGATGCCCGGACGCTGATCGACCATATGATGGCGGCGAGCAATCTGCCGGGCTATGACGTGCTGAAGGAAATCCGCTGGCTCGATGTGCAGCCGGACTACGAAACCGCGCATTACGCGAACGGTTTCAACTGGCCCGACGGCAAATTCCGCTTCAAGCCGGATTGGACCGGCAGTCCGTCGCCGAACCGTCCACCGCAGTCCATGGGCACGCAGGGACCGTTCGCGACTCTGCCGCAATGGCCGGATTATTGGGAAGCCATCGAAGTCGCGGATGCAAAACATCCGTTCCGTCTGGGCACGTCACCCGCGCATAATTTCCTCAACTCGACCTTTGCCGAAACACCGACCTCGATGCTGAAAGAGGGCCGCCCGGAACTGCTGATACATCCCGACGATGCAGCGACGCTCGGCATCGAAGAAGGCATGCGTGTCGAAATCGGCAATGAACGCGGCGAGGTGGTGGTGCATGCCCGCCTGAATGCCGGTCTCAAGCGCGGCGTTGTGATCTCGGAAGGCCTGTTCCGCAATTCGGCATTCGAGCGCGGCGAGGGCATCAATGTCCTGACGGGCTCGGATGCGTCGGCGCCCTATGGCGGCGCAGCCTTCCACGACAGCAAGGTTTGGGTTCGCCCGGCAATGAATTGATTTTATTGATATTTTTGACTGTTTTTTGAATCTGCAATTTTGATTATCTATACATTTTGACAACTATGGTTTACAATACTGATGAAGAACTTTCTGGAAACAGAGGTGTTCACCGCGTGGCTTGAAAAATTGCGGGATGGCCGTGCGCGCGTGCGAATAGTGGAAAGATTGCGCCGGTTCTCCGGCGGTAACCCCGGCGACGTCAAAGCCGTGGGTGAAGGTGTGAGTGAACTCCGAATTGACTATGGGCCCGGCTATCGAGTCTATTTTTGCGTGCGTGGCGATATCGTCATCATTCTGCTCTGCGGCGGTGACAAAGCCTCGCAAGATCGGGATATCAAAAGAGCAAAAGTATTGGCGCGGGAATTCAAGGAGCGTAGATCATGACCAAGCTGCGGAAATTTGATCCGGTGCGGTATCTCGATTCCGACGACATGATTGAGGAATATCTGCTGGCAGCGTGTGAGGGCGGAGATGCCTCCCATATTGCCCGTGCGCTGGGCGATGTGGCCCGTGCACGGGGTATCAGCGAGCTTGCCCGCAAAACCGGGCTTACGCGTCAGGCGCTTTACAAAGCCTTGAGCGGTGAGGGTAATCCGGAACTGGCGACGATTACCAAAGTCGCCGACGCGCTTGGACTGCAACTGAAAATTGTGCCTGCGACAAAGAACAAGAAGGACGCTGCGTAAGCAGCGGCGTCACGCGATCAATCGCTGAAAACTGTCCGCCCGTCCTGCATGACGGCCTTGCCGGATGCCACCTGCGCCAGGGCGCGGGCATAGGTCTCGTGCTCCACGGACAGCACCCGCAATGCAAGACTGTCTGATGTATCGCCGTTGAGCACCGGCACGGCGGTCTGGGCGATGATCGGTCCCTCATCCATGCCCGCCGTGACGAAGTGCACGGTGCAGCCATGCACGCGAACACCGGCTTCAAGCGCCTGTTCATGCGTGTGCAGGCCCTTGAACAGCGGCAAGAGCGACGGGTGGATATTGATCATCCGGCCTTCCCAGGTCTGAACGAACTCCGCCGACATCAACCGCATGTAACCGGCGAGACAGACGATTTCCGCTCCCGCTGCACGCAGGGCAGCGGAGACGGCGGCCTCATGCGCCTGCTTTGTCGGATAATCGCGGTGCGCAATGGCATGGGCCGCAATGCCGTGCGCCTTTGCCGTTTCCAGCCCGCCGGCATCAATCTTGTTGGCAATCACGGCGACGATCTCGGCGGGATAGTCAGCCGCCTTCGCCGCTTCAATCAGAGCGGTCATATTGGAGCCGCGGCCCGAAATCAGGACCGCGACGCGCTTCTTGTGGGCTGCGCTGCTCACAGCGCCAGGTTGCCCTGATAGACAACGCCGCTGTCGGCACGGGCAACCATGGTGCCAAGGCGCACGGCATCCTCGCCCTGCGCCTTCAGCGCAGCGAGCACAGCATCGGCATTTTCGGGGGCGACAACGGCGATCATGCCGATACCGCAATTGAACGTGCGCAGCATTTCATCGCGCGCGACGCCGCCGACCTTGGCCAGCCAGGAGAAGACCGGCGGCACCGCGATGGCGGAAAGATCGATGCTGGCGGTCAGGTCCTTTGGCAGAACGCGGGGAATATTGTCGGGGAAGCCGCCGCCGGTGATGTGGGCAAGCGCCTTGATGGCATTGGTTTCGCGGATCGCCGCCAGAAGCGGCTTCACATAGATGCGGGTCGGCGTCAGCAGCGCCTGTCCGAGCGATGTGCCCGGCTTGAAGGGTGCATCGGCATCCCAGCCAAGACCGGACAGCTCGACAATACGGCGGACAAGCGAAAAGCCGTTGGAATGAACGCCCGAGGAGGCAAGGCCGAGAATGACATCGCCTTCGGCCACATCGCCCGACGGCAGCAGCTGGTTGCGTTCGGCGGCGCCAACGGCAAAGCCGGCAAGATCGTAATCGCCATCGCGGTACATGCCCGGCATTTCAGCGGTTTCACCGCCGATCAGCGCGCATCCGGCCTGCAGGCAGCCCTCGGCGATGCCGCTGACAATGGCCGCGCCCTGATCCGGGTCGAGCTTGCCGGTGGCAAAATAGTCGAGGAAGAACAGCGGTTCCGCGCCCTGAACCACCAGATCGTTGACGCACATGGCGACGAGATCGATGCCGACCGTGTCATGCACGCCCGCATCGATGGCGATCTTCAGCTTGGTGCCGACGCCGTCATTGGCGGCAACGAGGACCGGATCGGTAAAACCGGCGGCTTTCAGGTCGAACAGGCCGCCAAAACCACCGATCTCGCCATCGGCACCGGGACGGCGCGTCGAGCGCACGATCGGCTTGATCTTTTCGACAAGCAGATTGCCGGCATCGATATCGACGCCTGCCTGCGCATAGGTGAGGCCATTTTTGATCGTCATTGTCAGCTCCGGATTGTTGCTGGCGAAATGGCACGACTCCGCCGTCGCTGCAAGCTCTGAGTGCCCCAAGCCGGGTGAAAACACCAGATATCGACAGTTTGGCCGCCGGAAAGGGGTTGAGCAATACCGCTGCTGCGTCCATCTAGAGCGTAACAATAGAAAATGCGAGGAAGCCGGCCGAGTGACAATTCCCAATTACATCACCATCTTCCGCTTCATCCTCGTGCCGTTCATCGTCATGGCGCTGCTGTCCGGTTCCGTCGGTGCGGCGCTTGTCGGTTTCGTCATCGCCGGCGTTTCCGATGGTGTCGATGGCTACATCGCCCGGCGCTACGACCAGCGTTCGGAACTGGGCGCCTATCTCGATCCCATGGCCGACAAGCTGCTGCTGGTCACCCTGTTCGTCGTTCTCGGGTTTCTCAACGAGCTGCCGGTCTGGCTGGTTGTCATCGTTGTTTCGCGTGACATCCTCATTATCAGTGCGGTGCTGCTGTCGACGGTGATGGCCAATCCGGTGGAAATGCGCCCGCTGTTCGTGTCCAAGGCGAACACGGCGCTGCAGATCGTGCTGGTGGCGTTTACGCTGGCTGATATGACCTTCCAATTTTCGTTCGGCGCGGGGCGGACGATTCTGGTATGGATGGTTGCACTCTTGACCGCAGCGTCCTCCACTGCCTATCTCGTGGCATGGACACAACACATGGCTGGCTATGAGCAAAACCGTAAGCAAGACGAAGGCGACACCACCGGCCGAACGTGACATCCACGTGGATGTGCAGGTGAACACGCTGGCAACCGCCGTGCGGCGTCAGGCGTTTTTCTGGACCGGCGCCGTGGTGTTCCTGGCGCTGTTCCTCTACATTTTCTCGTCGATCCTGCTGCCCTTCGTGGCCGGGCTCGTGCTTGCCTACTTCCTTGATCCCGTCGCCGACCGGCTGGAACGTCTGGGCATGTCGCGCCTTCTGGCAACCATCGTCATCCTGATCCTGTTCCTGGTGACCTTTGCGCTGCTGCTGATGATCCTCGTGCCGATCTTGGCATCGCAGATGACCGATTTCATCGCCCGCCTGCCGAGCTATGTCGCCCGGTTGCAGGAACTGATCGCCAACCGCGATTCCCAGTGGCTGAAGGATTTCATCGGCGTCGATGCATCCGTCATCCGCAACAGCCTCGATTCCCTGCTGCAGCAGGGTGCCGGTTTCCTGTCCACTCTGCTGCAGTCGATCTGGAGCTCGGGCAAGACGCTTATCGATGTCGCGGCGCTGTTCGTCGTCACGCCCGTCGTGGCATTCTACATGCTGCTCGATTGGGACCGCATGGTGCAGAGCATCGACAACCTGACGCCGCGCGACCATGTGCAGACGGTGCGCGAAATCGCCCGCGACATGAACAAGGCCATCGCCGGCTTCGTGCGCGGGCAGGGCACGGTGTGCCTGCTGCTCGGCATGATCTATGCGGTGGGGCTGACCATCGTCGGGCTGAATTTCGGGCTGCTGATCGGGCTGTTTGCCGGCCTCATCAGTTTCATCCCCTATGTCGGTTCGCTGGTCGGGCTGGTGCTGGCGATCGGCGTGGCGCTGGTGCAGTTCTGGCCGGACTATTTCTATGTGGGTGCCGTGGCCGTGGTGTTCTTCATCGGCCAGTTCTTCGAGGGCAATATTCTCCAGCCGAAACTGGTGGGATCCTCCGTCGGGCTGCATCCGGTCTGGCTGATGTTCGCGCTGTTTGCCTTCGGCTCGCTCATGGGCTTCACCGGCATGCTGATCGCCGTGCCGACGGCTGCGGCCATGGGTGTTCTCGTGCGCTTTGTCATCGGCCGTTACCGGCAATCCCCGCTCTACACAGGCGATTACAGCAAAAGCGGGCGGTCCAAAGAAATCCGGTGACATCCGGGCGGCATTGACTGTATTTCACCTGACATGACCGATGCACCGCGACAACTGCCGCTCGATCTTGGCCATGAGCCGGGATATTCGCGCGACGACCTGATTGTCACCGCCTCCAACATGGCGGCGGTGGACATTGTCGACCGCTGGCCCGGCTGGATTTCTCCCGTCGTCATTCTGGCCGGGCCGACCGGGTCGGGCAAGACGCATCTGGCGGCCGTCTGGAAGGCCGAATCGGAGGCAACTGTCATCGATGCCGCGCATATCGGCGATGCCTCGGGCAGGACCGGTCCGTTCCTGATCGACGCCATCGGCGACGGTCCGATCGATGAAGCCGGGCTTTTCCATCTGATCAACAGCGTGCGCCAGAGCGGATCGAGCCTGCTGATGACGTCACGCCGCTGGCCGGGCACCTGGCCGGTAAAACTGCCTGACCTTGCTTCGCGCCTGAAGGCGGCAACGACGGTGGAGATCGGCGAGCCGGATGACATGCTCCTGTCCGGGGTGATGTACAAGCTCTTTGCCGACCGGCAGATCGCTGTCGATCCCAATGTGATCAGCTTTCTGGTCAGCCACATCGAGCGGTCGCTGTCCACGGCCAGCCGCATCGTCGAGCGTCTTGACCGCGCGGCACTGGAGAAGAAATCGAAAATCACCCGCGCGCTGGCCGCCAGCGTTGTTACGGCCCTCGACGAGGGGCAGGCGACCTTCGATCTTTAAAGCGTCCGGGCTTCCGCGCTCTGAATTGCTTTGACGCGGAAAGCGTCAATGGTTCTTGATGGCGTTGAGAAAGATGGCGGCGATCTTGCTCAGATGGTGGTCGCCGTCTTCGTGATAGGCCTGCCGGCCGGCGGTGGAAATCGCGTTGAACAGCTGGTTGCCCTCGCTGTCGAGCGCAAGCGTATCCCTGACAATTTTGGCAATGTCGCCGCGCGGCTGGATTTTCCGGGCGAGATAATCGGCCAGCAGTTTCTGCTGCCGCGGGCGATCATCGGTGATGGCGCTGAAGATGCCCCAGACAAACCAGGTTTCACCGACCTGCATGTCGTCATCGCTGATCTGGTGCATCTGCTGCTCCCGCAGTTTCGCCTTCTGGGTATCGGCGATGCTTTGGGCCAGGTCGAATGCTGCCGAATCTGTGATCTCGATATGTGCTGACATGATGAAACTCCAACGGTTTGAAATATGCGCCGGCATGGAAAACAAGGCTGGCGACGGGCGTTCCCTGCAAAACCAGTCCCGGGGGATTGAACCCGGATCAAGGACGTATCTTCAACGTGGCACATCGGCCCGTCAAAGGCTGGTGTGTTCGAGCAGCAGGGAGTGTTCCAAAGTCGGACGTTACAATCAAGCCATTTGTCGCCACTGGCCGCAGGGGCGGCCTACGTCTGGTTTTTCTGCATTGTGATCAAGATGGAGTTTGTCCAAACCGGCGGTGCACTCCGGGAGTTGCGAAATGAGATTGGGGGCCGGGATGGGCAACATTGATTGCTGTATTGCATCATCAGTATGAGCAGCACGGAGTAATGAATACTGAATTCTTCAACGGGGCGCAAAACATCGGGAATTTCGGCTGTGCTTTGATCATCAATAAATTGTGATTGCAGTTTGTATTGCGGTTAATATATCAGTTTTACTGGATGGGGATTCGGGGGAATCCATGAATGAAGATAATTCTTTCCCTGACGTAAGTTTTACTTACGTCGGAAACCATTGGTTTTATGGGAGATTGATCGGTTCATGCTAGGCCTCTTTGTCTCCATGATTTGTTGTAACGGTATCATAGGGAACAATGAAAAATCATCTCCTTGTAGCTGGCACCGGGCGTGCTGGGACAAGCCTTCTCGTCAGATATCTTGATGCGCTAGGTCTGGAAACTCATATCACCAAAGCAGATGGTCAAACAGTATTGTTTGAAGATGCCAATGCGGGCTTGGAAGATCTTATTCTCCACGGCGGTGAGAACCTGCCTTATGTTGTGAAATCTCCTTGGCTGTACCAATTTGCAGATGAGGTGCTTGAAAACAAAGACATTAAACTTGATGGCGTCATAATTCCGATTCGTAATCTTGTGGAAGCGGCAAGCAGCAGGACCATTCTGGAACTGCAGAACCTCCACCGTACCCAAGAATGGATGGCCGACGAGAGTAAAACCTGGGACGCATGGGGGAGTGCACCTGGAGGTACGGTTTTTTCACTGAATCCTTTGGATCAAGCCCGGCTCCTCGCCGTGGGATTCCATCAGCTTTTGGACAAGCTGACGAATGCTGGGGTTCCAATTTATCTTTTGGCTTTTCCTCGCTTTACCCGAGATCCGGAATATCTCTTTTCAGTCCTTCGAGGGTGTTTGCCAGCATCAGTAAATTTCGACCAAGTGAAGCTGGTGAGCGAGAGCATTGTTGAGCCGGAAAAAGTTCGTGTCGGGTCGGAAATGGCGTCCCAGTTTCCGGTATCAGTTCCGGCGCAATCAGCCGATGAATATCCGTCACTGGAGCAATTGGATAATGTTGCGCTGCGACGAGAGATCAGAAGACTGAGACGCCTCGAAGTGGCGGCCAGGCAGGATTTGGCGCAGGCGCACTCGGCACAACAAACGCTGCAAGGCGAACTGGACAACCTTCAAACCGCTTTGGTCGAAAAAGAGCGCAACGCGCTGGAAGCGCAATCCGCTACGATATCCCGGTTGGCTGCAACCGTTGCCGACCTTGAAGACAGCTTGAGTTCCATCCAATCGAGTACGTCATGGTCAATCACTCGGCCCCTTCGCAAAGCAGCAACCTTGGTGAAAAAGCTCGGACGTTGAGTGTAGGCCGGCACCCGTCCACAGCGACGGTGCAATCAAGCCAGTTGTCATCGAATCATATGCTTCAGCTCGTCTCCCGCAAATGGGGTTGTGGGGCAGGGAGGAACATCAGCAGAACATTCCCGGCGCTTTTCCCGGGCTTTCGGTTCCGTACCCCGCCGTGGCAAAGCTTTTGTTCCGTTTGCGGGCTTTTCTTTGATTTCGCTATTGCGTTCCGGAATCAAAAACTCTAGGGAAGCCAACGTTGAACATGATACGGAGCGTAGCGCAGCCTGGTAGCGCATCTGGTTTGGGACCAGAGGGTCGGGAGTTCGAATCTCTCCGCTCCGACCATTTCAACCGATGATGCTGCTGGTACTGAACCGAAGCCTGTACTATATCGGGATTTCAGACAAAGGGATTTCTTCTAATGGCAGCACGTATTTACCGCCCCGCAAAAACAGCAATGCAGTCCGGCAAGGCCAAGACCGAAAGCTGGATGCTGGAATTCGAGCCGGAACAGCCGCGCAAGGTTGAGCCGCTGATGGGCTATACGTCATCGCGCGACATGAAGAGCCAGATCCGCCTGTCCTTCGAAACGAAGGAAGAGGCAATCGCCTACGCACAGAAGAACGGCATTGCCTATTCGGTGCAGGAACCCAAGGAAACAAGACGGCGCGTTGTCTCCTATTCGGAAAACTTCCGCTTTGACCGCAAGCAGCCCTGGACACACTGATTCTTCGACGTTTGGCCTTGTTTGCAGTTTGTTCGGATTTCCCGGCGATACTGTGTTCGCCGGTGTAAAACTGGTCCCGTAGCTCAGCTGGATAGAGCACCGGCCTTCTAAGCCGACGGTCGCTGGTTCGAATCCAGCCGGGATCGCCACTTACCAAAGAGAACCAGTTCTGTTTACCGGATAGCGAGGCAATCCGGCCGTTGGTCTGATGCAAACCAACAAGCTTTCATGGAGGCCGGTCGAAGCAGGAAAGGTCTTAGCCGCCGAGTTCGGCAACTTTCTTGCGAAGCTCCAATACTTCCTCCACCAGCGTGCTGACAACGTCCTTGAGAAACGCCACCTTGTGCTCCGGATCGTCAACAGTGTTGATAAGTTCGAGAGCAGCGGGCAGAGAGTCAATCTCATCGGATCTGTTGTTGTCACCCACGTTTCTTCTCCCACGTTTTTGGGAGACAGAACAACATGGTCCAAATCGGGAAATCAAGGTGACAACGATGTCCCTGTCTGTGTGTCGCGCCCAGCGCCGAAGCCGTGTCGGCCGGTCAGTTTGACATCTATCGTCTGTGTCCGCCACCGTTACCACCGCCACCGCCACCGCCACCGTGACCACCGCCACCGTGACCCCCCCCACCACCACGGGAGCTTCCCTTGCCCGGGTTGCCGCTCTTTGCCTTTCCGCTTTCCTTGGCGACGCTTTTGCGGGGCCCGCCAAAACTCAATCCGAATCGCGCTGCGTCCGCTGTGCTGACAAGCACAACGCTTGATAGGGTAAGGGCGGATATGGCGATAACGAGTATTTTCATCATTTTCGTTGCAATCCAAACAGGTGAAAAGTTGCACGAAATCGAGATTGCTATGGCCGCCGTGTCAATGCAATTGTTGTTAAAATGACCACAAAATTGCGCAAAACATGATCTTTCCGGTGAAGTGAACACGTCCTGAAACCGCGCAGCCGCCTGCGGGGCCTGTCGTCAACGCTATTCCCCGGAGAAGCCGGCTGCGCGGCAAGGCCATGGGAATGTGCGTTTACTCCAATTCTCAATGCTGCGTTTTTCGTCCTTTGCCTTCGCGATCTGTCTTGCGGTGATTGAATGGCACCGCTTAGCTTGATCTGCGATTGATTGGAGATGCTCTGAATGCTTGAAACCACGGCTTCTGTGCGAAATCAAAAGGTTGCCTATAATTTCAGAACACCCGACACGTTGGAGGCAACACCCGTCGCTGTTAAGCGGATCCTCGTTGTCGGATCGTGCATGGCAGCGGGTCTGTTCCACTACGCCCATGTCATTTTCAAGGGCGCGGAAGTCGATCATGTCCTGTACAACTATCCCGGTGACCTGGCAGAACCGCCGCATCCAATCGAAGAATATGCCTTCCAGCTTATACATTTGCCGTTGCGGACGATTGTGCCGGAAACCATGCTTTCGGATATACCGCACACCAGCGAGGAACCGTTCAAGGAAAAACTGCGGGAGTGCGAGCAGCGTTTGATCCAAACGTTTACGGGCGCGCTGGCGTTTACAGAAAACACCAAGCTCATGACCTTCGTTTCCGAATATTTCATACCGCAGCAGAACCACATGGGGCGGCTTCTGCCGCGCTATGACCTGCGCAACCCCACCTATTTCGTCGAGCAGTTGAATCGCAAACTGCATGAGCTGGCGCGGGAACAAGGGGCACATATGGTCCAGGCCGATGCCATCGCGCAGACATTCGGCCGAAAGTTCATTCAAGAGGATCTCGTCTGGAACTGGTCGCATGCCAGCTATGCCAATGACTGGGATTCCATCCACGACACAACCCGCATTGTCCAGCCAACCAAACTCACCAGCCTTTACCCGATCAACATAGAAGATTTCATCTTCGGGTTTTGGAGCGAGATACATGCCATGTATCGGACGCTCACCCAGCAAGACAGCGTGAAGCTGGTCATCCTTGATCTGGACGATACGCTCTGGCGCGGGGTTGTCGCGGAAGAAGGCATACACAATCGCGTTCTCCTGGAAGGATGGCCGCTCGGCCTGATCGAAGCCCTGAAATTTCTCAAGCAGCGCGGTATCGTCCTGGCGATCGTCAGCAAGAATGACGAAGCGACAATCCTCGACTTGTGGCCTCAGTTCCTGAAGCACAGACTGAATATCGATGACTTCGCGGTCCGGAAAATAAACTGGCGGCCAAAAGCGGAAAACATCCAGGATATTCTCAGAGAAACCAATCTCTTGCCGAAGAACGCTCTCTTCATAGACGATAATCCCGTTGAGCGGGAAAGCGTGCAAGCGGCATTTCCGGCCATGCGGATACTTGGCGACGAATTGTATTCGATCCGCCGCACATTGCTTTGGGCCCCGGAAACGCAGGTTCCGTACGTCACGCAGGAGTCAAGCAGGCGCACCGAGATGATCCAGGCTCAGGTGCAGCGGGAAACCGCGAAGGCCGTCATGACCCGGGAAGAGTTCCTGGCTTCCCTCGACGTTTCCGTCGGCATTCGCCCGATCAACACCATAGAGGACGAACGTTTTCCACGCGCGCTGGAACTGCTCAACAAATCCAACCAGTTCAACACCACGGGCAAGCGCTGGACCATCGGTGAATGTCAGCAGGCCTTTCTCTCGGGTGCCGTCTTCGAGACTTTCGAAGTCGGCGACAAATACACCGACTATGGTCTGGTGGGAATCGCCATTGTCAGGGATCACATCATCATCCAGTTCGTGATGAGTTGCCGGGTGGTTGGCCTTGGCGTCGAGCAGGCGGTTATCGCCGGGCTTGCCGCAAACCACCTTGCCCTGAAGGGCATCTACACGCCGACCGAAGCCAACGGCCTATGCCGCGACCTGTACCAGAAATGCGGGTTTGCATTGGATGGCGGCTTGTGGACGCTGCGGGACAATACCGTCACAGCCCCGCCGCACGTCAAATTCCGCGAGATGTCAGCTTAGGCTCCCGGCGACCCTTGTTGAGCTGGGGCCGACCAACGAAACGACCGGCCGCACGTGATCGACAGCACCACGGTTCGGGGGGCCTCACAGGCTCCCGGTACAATTCGAGATGAACGACGTGTCCAAGGCTTGCTTTGCGGCGGCAAAAAACATGAGTGTTGAGAAGTCCGGCATATCGTTTTCCTTCGAGTTTACCGGAATTCCTGTCTAGCATTTGTGCGTTGATTGACAAGGGGTTGGCTCGCAGTTCCTGCAAAGACAGCCATGGACGCTTTTTGCCCAATAATACCGGTCTGATCCGGGATTTCCGTCACGCTCACGTCACGCCGGTTTTGATGATATGTCCATGACTGGCAACGTTGTTCTGTTGCCCGTCAATAATTCAAATATGCCGGAAACGACACTGCCACAACACGTTCCCTGAGAAGAACGAAATCCAAGCTCCCATCGGGTGCAGGGAGTTGGGTCAATTGACTTATCGATGGAAGGAAGTGCTGCAAAATCCTGTTCCAGACACACTTTACCCCACCGTCTTTCGGGATGGTGGGGTTTTTACAGCGCCAGCTTTCCCCGCTCAATGCCGTCACCCTGGAGTTTAGAATGTATTCGATTGATCCGCAGCCCTATCAAGCCAGTGCTTGGAAGTATATCGGCGTTGTCCTGTTCCTGGCGGCACTGTCATTTGGCCTCGGCCGATATTATGCGGCAACAAGAACTGCAGCAGAAGCGGGCGTTCATCGTTTGAATGCCGAGCAGCAAGATAAAATCACATTGCAGAGGGTGAATTAAATGGACCCAGTGGGGGTGCGCAACATGGTTGCATCGCTCCCATCCACATAAAACCGATCGTCCCCAGGCGCTGGAATACGCGCTTCTCCAACCCTTGATCATCAATTTCGGTTTACACGGCCGGAATAAACTCTCGCTTTGGAATAATTGTCCTTCAATCTTTAATATTCTGGTCTATCCTCAGCAACGAGGGTGGGCACATGGAGACAAAACAGAGTATTGAAGAGGCAACAAGAGTTCTCAAACTCTCACACGCCATGCGTTACAGATATTTCATCAAGAAAGCGGTTGAGACCTACAAAGTATACACCATCAACCTTGGTTCGAATTATCTCATTCTCAATGACCCGGCCGGGACATCGATGTGTTGCCCGCTCTGGCCGGATGCCATCTTTGCGGAGCTGTGGCTGGGGCCGCTGGACCGCGGTACCGGCTTGCATATCAAAACCGAAATCGTTGAGATGGAACTTGACGCGGTGCTGAAAGATTTTCTGCCGGCATTGCGGCAACGCGGACTTAAAGTCGGGATCTGCTTCGATCAGGCAAGCGACGGACGCATCGAGTCCGTTCACAAGGTGATTGCCGATATCAGGCATGAGATCCAGACGGGGTTTTCCTACCTGAAACCATAAGGGCAGCCCCCGCCGCACCGAACTGGCGTCCCATTCAGCGGCGCCGCAGAAAGATGAAGAAAATCAGGATGACAACAATGAGCGGAACGCCCAGCCACCATAAAACTGCTGCTGTAAGCATCGTATGACCTCCAATTGCATGGGGTAAACGGCGGCGGGCGTGAGAGGTTCCGCAGCACTTTTTGGCGATCCGATCATTCGCCGCGTCAAGTCCCGCAGGACAGTGCTGTTGAAAATGCGGGTGCCAATTCCTTTGCCGGGTTGTGCCGGACCGCTAGCTCGCGGTTTTGACGGCTTTGTGCCCGCTTGTTTCGAGGATGGATATCCGGAAAAACACGGGTTCAAGCGGACGCTCTGCATCGCGAATGACCGTCTTTGTGTACCCTGGTTGCCACCATTCGGCGGATGCACTCAGAAGATGGTGCGCGGTCGCGCGCGCGTCGACATGGGACGGATCGTTCGACAGTTCTTCGTACAGCCCGTTGACGATCACGCTTTGCCAGCGATTGGTTGCGTCAATCTCATCGAACGCGACACAGACGTGCGGATTGTTGCGCATCCATTCGACCTTTCGGCCGACCGTTGTAAAAGAATAGAGAAAGACGGAGTGATAGGCGAATCTGAGCGGAACGATATAGGGGTGATCATCCCTGGAGCAGGCCAGGCGGCCAATGCTCGCGCGGCTCAGCAAGGCATTGATCTCCGCCTTCGTCATCTCATTAATGATCATCGAGGTTGCTCCTGGACTTCTTGAACAGGCGGACTGCCGCCGCGATAATTATTGAGGGCGCTTTGTTCGTTGTCAAACAGGTGAATGACTTTGGCTGCGCAATGTGAAGCCCTGCGCAGTTTGCGCGGATGCAGGGGAGGCGTGGGTTGGCCAGCCTTCATGCTTGCGTGTTCACGCAAACGAGGTGATCGGTACAAGGGCCTGCGCGCTTGTCGTCTCAGGTTTTGTTGATACGACCGCGGCCGTGCCTGAACAGCATCACACCGAGATCGACCTGAACGACCTGACCGCTCTCTTGCTGGCCGGTGTGATCCGGGTGCAGAGCCGCGCCCGGTTGCTCCGGGTTGCTGCGGGCGTGCTGTTCCAGCCGCGCAGCCAATTCGGGGTGCAGACCCTCGCCGCGTCGGGCGGCCATTGCATGCAAAGCATTCAAGAGAGACAACATTGAACTCACACTCCCTGGGGTGTGGATTCAGTGTATCGCTTGCCCTTGATGGCCAGCCACCCGATTCATGCCGCAGGTGTCAGGCAGCGCTTCCTCTCGGTGCAAAGAGTATGATCCCCGCCGCGACAAGCGCAAGAATGCCACCGGTCATGTCCCAGCGATCCGGCCGCTGACCTTCCGCCAGCCAAAGCCACATCAGCGAGGCAAAGATATAGACACCGCCATAGGCGGCATAGGCGCGTCCGGCTTCACCCGACGGCGCGAGTGTCAGCAAATAGGCAAAGGCGACAAGGCACAATGTGCCCGGCGCCAGCCAAAACACCGATCGCTCCATGCGCAGCCATGCCCAGAATGCGAAACATCCGGCGATCTCGGCCAGGGCGGCAGCGCTGTAGATCAGTGCGGTTGTGAGGTAGGTTTGCATGGGCCCCCCGGATTTCCTGACAGCGGATCGATCCTGCATAGCAGACAACAGCGGAAATTGAAGCGGCGGCAACAACGCATGCCAAGCCGGCATTGACCGGCAATCCGCGGCGTGCCAGTCGGCAGAACCAGTTCTCCGCCATGAAATCGTTGCGATTCAGGGTCAGTGAGGTCGCAGGAAAAACTGATTCGAAAGACCGGAAGGGCAGGACATGCCATTCCGGGGCTTTCGCAGTCCGCTCGAGGCCAAGGAAGCAGAGAAGAGAATGGATCAAACGATCACGCAATGGCTCAATTCGCCCGCTGGCCATACTCCGGTTCTCGATGGAATAATGTTGACCGTTACCAGCTTCGGCGTCCCGCTGATGATCGTGGCTGTCATTGGCCAATGGTGGAGCAAGGCGGACAGGCTGCACGTGCGGCATACCTGCGTCTCGGCCGGGCTGACCTTTCTCATCGGACTGGGCTTGAACCAGATCATTCTGTTGTTTGTGCAGCGCATCCGGCCCTATGATGCTGATATCACGCATCTTCTCGTTCCCCCCAGCGCCGACTGGTCGTTTCCGTCGGACCATGCGACGGCATCGCTTGCCATCGTCGCGGCCTTTGCGCTTCACGGTCTGGCGCGCCGCACCATTCTGCTGGGGCTGATGGCCTTTCTCGTCTGCTGGTCGCGCATCTATGTCGGCACGCACTATGTTTCCGACGTGATCGGCGGCGGTGTGACGGCCTTGCTGGCGGCCCTGGCGGTTGCCGTTTTTTATCGGGAGGGGTCGAAAATCGATCGCTTCGTAACACGCGTATTCTGAAAGTTATCCGGAACGCAATGGCGCGGCAAATTCAGCCACACTATAGCCCTAAACTAATCATTAACCCTGCTTCGGGGGCGTCGGCAAAGGCATATGTGGTGTATGGTTTTGGTGGGTCGTGTTAAGGAGAGAGTGTCATGTTCAAAGTTCTGGCAATGGCGGGTGTAACGGCTCTGACGCTATTGGCTTCAGCGCCGTCATTCGCGCAATCAATCGAAATAGGTCCCGGCGGCGTTCGCCTCGTCGATCCGCAAATGGATCGTCCCTATCGCAGCGTCAGCATCACTGATCGGACGGCGGTGCGGATCGCCCGGTCCGAAGGCGTGCGCGAAGTCGACGATATCCGGCGGACGCGGTCGCGCATCATCGTGGAAGGAACGGACTATCAGGGCGACGACATCAGCGTCTCCATTGATCGTCGAACCGGAGAAGTGATTTCGGTCAATTGACGCCGGGTTGAAGCTTTATCCGCCCCGCTGCCCCCTGGGGATGGCGGGGCGTTTCCTTTTGCTTGCCGTCACACCCGCGCTGTGGTCCGGCGCACCATGGGCGTCAGAGAATTCTCTTGATCTCCACCCAGTCATTCATATCGTTGATCTTGAGTTTTCCGATGTTTCCGGCCGTATCGAGCAGAACTTCCGGCATGAACTGGTGCAGATACTCGTCGTCGCTGCTGGTCTGCTCCCATACCTGGCCATTGGTGAGTTCGAACTTTACCCCAAGCCCGTAGCCATTGGTCGAGCCTTTGATCGTCTCCTTGTCATATTCCATGGGCAGCCCTTTCATTCGGAAAAACCCAGTGTCGGGCAAGCCGGACAGTTCGTCAATCAAGCGTGATGGAACCACTTGCCTTCTCATGCATTTGAAGCTTATGGAAATGCTTTCATTCACGCATGTGACCATCAAGTCGCCGCGTACCGGCCGCGTCATCGTTGTGCGCAATGTGCGCGACGCGCTGACCATGCTGACGCAGTACTGGTCGCGGCGCCGGGGTGAAAAGCACAGGATCGCCTGTGACGCATGCCGCAATGCACTTGATGAAAAATTGTCCGCCGAGGATGCACGCGCGGCCTTTGTCGCCGCATCGCTGGAAGCGGGTATCGATGTCAGCGAGCGCACCGGATCGCAATTGGGGACCACGCTCGGCGCATCGACCGATCAGCCGGGAAAACCCGCGAATACGATCTAGGATCAGGTGAGGGTCTTATGGGACAGTATCCCGATGGGTCGATGGTTGAACTGACGGGAGCCCGTCAGGCTATGGAAGAACAAATCTGACTAATCAGCACGGCGATTGCCAGCGCAAAGCCAAACACAAGCAAATGGCACCACGCGGGCGTGGTATAGTGCAAGTGCTGTTCGTCCTCATCATCTTCATACATTCGAATGTTCCCCTAATTCGTCTGCAGGTGCCTATTCCATCAACATGAAAGTTAAATGTCAAAGCGTGTGCATGAAAATAATTCAGAAAATGCACCGAAAATGACCTGTTGGGCAGAGAAGTGTTGCGGAATCGACCCACAGAAGCGTGCTGCAGTGCATCAAAACCGGGGATTCTCATGGGCCGTCACCGGATGCGGGCAGGGAATGGCGGTTGCAAGCGCAGCCGGAATGCATCCCGCCGGAGCGGTAATATCCGGTTGAATCACAGTTTACTAAACCTAGGGTTGTTATGCGAAGGCGCGTCCGAGGATCCAGACGGCGGCCAGAATGACAAGCATGATAATCGCAAGCCGCCAGGAACCTGCGAATACGCCGGGTTGTTTGTTGTCATCGGACATTGAAGATTCCAGAGCGGTTAAAATTTTATCGAAATGAATACAACTATTGCGCGAATATGCAATGAGAACATCTGTAACTATGGAAGGTGAAATGTTGTGTCCGACCGCTGACGCCAGCGTTTCGAGCTGAAGCGCCGTCAACAGATCTGGTCGAATGCCGGGCATCGATGGCACCGGTCATCGCTCCATTGCACCGGTGCCGTGTCGGATACCGAAGTCCTATTTGGTCAGAAACCTCACCTTGAGCTTGCGAACAATATGGCGCGATCTCAGCTTCTTGATAAGCCTGTCTTCGAGCTTCACGTTCCGGGCGATAAGTTCATCCCAGTTCGTCACCGCCGCGGCTTTGACGGGTTTGACTTTCCCGGCCTTTTTGACTGGCTTTGGGTTCTCGGGGCGATGTGTTGCCATTTCTGTCTCGCGATTTGAATGGCCCGGATTACGGTAGTCTTCCAAAAAGTACAAAGTAAGCACTCAGATGACCCTTTCCAAACATCCCCTGCCAACGCAATGCAGGTGGGTGTCAGCAAATTGGACGACGGGGTGAAGCACAAGACGATATGCGCCACAAAAGGCCCGCCAGCGACAAGCTTTGGTACTTTTGTCTTCATTCTCCAGTTGTGTCGTGTTGCACGGTTCCACGCGGGGATGAATACGACAAAACCACGTGAAATCCGTTGGATAAGCCACATTGCGTGGCCTGGTGTTCCTGCCGGTGAACCGCAATTTCGCCATGGGCGGGCCGGGGCAAAGACCGATAGAACGGGGTCATCGCCCGAATTTGCGGCCGAGAATCAGCACAAGGGGAATGATGATCAGGAAGACGACGAGATAACCCCATATGGATGTCATATAGGGCGCGTAGTCGTCCTTCTCCTTGTTTTCTTCGTCCTCCTCCTCCATTGCTTTCTCCTGCATGGGCTTGGCCAGGCAGAGGTTAACGGACTTTGAACCTGCAATTGCGGTGAGGAGCAAGTCACGTTCGACCAGCATGGCAATTCGAGAACAATTTCAAGACACGATCATAACACTGACCCGGCGGCATCGGGAGGTGTAATATTCTAGTACATCCGATTGAGAAGCCCGGCCTTTTGGTGGCCGGGGAGAGCGGTAGAGCGCAGGCCGGCACGCTGCGATGACCCGCAGCTGCCGGGCATCCGGTCCGGGTTCTCACCGTATGACGGGATGAAACCGCCGCAGGCAGGCAAAGCCGGCGGCAATGAACAGAAGCAGCACAATCCCTTGCACGATCGCAAAAGGCGGCTCCGAGCCGGTGGGCGCCAGGGCATTCAATGCGGGTATTTTCTGGAATGACTGGGCGACCAGCACGAAAACATTGAAGTACAGCGAGATCACGGCGCCGACCACGTAGACCCATCGCCACGGCCCGGCGAGCTGCAAGGGGTAGCGGGCGGCGATCGCGATGATGAGAATGATGATCGAGAGGATGCCGACGCCGATGGCGGGCGTAAAACCCTGGTAGGGAAAGCCGAAACCCGTCAGGCTTGTCGCTGCCGTGCTCACCAGAAAGATCAGTGTCCATCCGTCCTTTCTGTCGGACGCAAGCAGTCCGGCGAGAACGATCAGCCCCGATATAATCCCGATCAGGCTGATCAGGACGTGAACGAAAGTATAGAAAGTCATGCCAAAGATCATGATGCGGTCCCCTCCATGATTTTGTTCAAGCGCATTCTGAATCAAAACTGGGAAGACGAAACAACGTTTACGGGAAATTGTAAATATATAGCATCGTGAAACGATATATGAGTAAAATAGTCAATATTACTGGGGGGAATAGATCAAATCCCGAAGTAATCAGCAGGCATATGCAGCACATGGGTGATCGGGCTGATTTTGGTCTGTGGGCCGACCGGAGCCATGGAAATGGCGGGCAGGGGGCAGTCGGTTAATTTCATATCCAACGTCAACGGCATTGGCGTTGGATATGAAATTGGGGTTGCCTATGGCCAGGCAACCCCAACAGTATGTTTAGTTAACCTTCGTAGCCGCGAACTTTGCGCCGAGGTTGGTGAACAGTGTGCCGAGGTTTGTGCCAAGGGAGGTTGCACCGGCAATGATGCCGACGGAGATGAGGGCAGCAATCAGGCCGTATTCGATGGCTGTTGCGCCGGACTCATCCTTGAGAAAACGTGTGAAAAGAGTTGTCATGTTCTGTATCCCTGTTGAAGCGTTGCTTTTGACGCGGTTTCGTTGAACCGTCGTGAACTTAGGCTTTCAACAATTTCGGCTGACTTAAAAAAACTGGTTAGCAAAGTATCACCGGATTTCTTGCTTAATCATCGCTTACATCGCCCTGAATATTTTAAGTAAAATGAAAGCCATGACCGCAGGGCGTGCATTTCCCGCGCCGTGCTGTGCGACGTACCCCGACGCTGGGCCCCCCCCCAAAAAACCGCTGCGCTATCGCCCGATCCCCGGCAATGCCTTCGCTTGGGCAAGCAGATGCAGCCGTCTGGCGGCGTTCGAGGGAGCGCTTCAAAATAAGTTTTCATTAAAAATGTAAGTAATCACGCGTTTTTCCAATTTCATCATGGCTCACCTAAAGCAAATATGATGCACTTTATAATAAGAAAGAAAAAATATTGAGGAATGAAACTAAATCCAATGTTCTTACGTATCGCACTATATCCATTCCAGCTGACGTTGGAGATTTTTGCGGTGGAGATCGATGGAAGTTTAGAATTTTAAGAAAATACATGAATAGATGGAGTTAAATATACGCAACACATCATTGTTGCGCGTAAAAACATTTGCTTTTTAATAATGTTATTTAGAAAATATGTATTGAGTAATAAGTGTTGTATTGATTTATTTCAATTATTGATGCATATATCGGTGTTCTTGGTTTGTGAATGCTTGGGTGCAATAGTAATAATCGGGAGGTTGTAATGAATAAGTTCGAAAAGAAGACGAGCTGCATTGTAGCTGGCTCTTTCATACTTGCGGTGCTTACGACGTCGGCGCTTGCCGGAGGTTTGTCGGTGGGCGGGGTTTCAGTCGGCGGTTCGCAGAATGGCGGTCTGGGCGTTGGTGCCAGCGCCAATCTCGGCGGTGTAAAGGCGGGTGCTGATGCATCGGTTGGCGGCTCCAAGGGTGTTGCCGCGGGCGTGGGCGCATCGATCGGCGGTTCAAACGGAATCAATGCGGGGGCGGGCGCCAGCGTCAACAATGGCGTTAGTGCCGGACTTGGCGCCAATGTCGGCGGATCAGGCGGTGTGACAGCGGGAGCTGGCGCAAATATCAGATCAGGCGGGATCGGCGCAGGAGTTGGAGCCAATGTCGGTGGAACCGGTGGCATTGGCGCCGGGGTCGGCGTTGGCATCGGTGGTGGCAGCAATACGGGCGGTACCAGTCCCGGCGGTGTCAGTACCGGCGGGGTCACGACGGGCGGTGGTATTCTTGGCGGCGGCACCAAGCCGGGCAGCCTCAATCCCGGTGTGAACAACAAGGCGGTCGCCGCCAGGCTGGCACAGCTCACGGCCCAGGACAGGATGAAGCTGAAAATCCGCTGTGCGGAAATTTCATCCAACGCGATGAGCTATGACAGCTCGCTGGTTGCCCTGTGCAAGCTGCTGCGCGGCTCATGAGAACAGGCGCATAAGACAAGAATGGCCCCGAAAGGGGCCATTTCTTTGCCAGGACCGGCGCGGCAGGTGGCTGCCGGGCAATCAGCCCGTGCATTTCCGCCGTGCGATGGAGCGGGTCATGGAATCAACCTGTCCTTGCAGGGCGCCGGCCTTCTTCTGGTTGGCGGTGCGATAATCCGGCAGAATGGGGCCGAAGCCCGTGATCACGCTCGGTTCCCGGTAGCCCGCGCCATTGGTCAGGCTGCTGATCTCGGCCATCGCGCTGTTCTTTTGCGCAATCAAAGCGGGGCACTCGACCGTATCGTAGTGCAGGGATGAAATTTTCTCGCGATCAAGCTGCCCCTGTATATTGCCGCAGCCGGCCAGCAGCACAGCCACAATAATCAGCGGAAGGTGTTTCGTCGTCATGTGCCAATTTCCTCGATCACGAATAGCGGGACATGAATGGGCCAATGCCGCCGTTTTGGCAAGATGGCAGCGTGAATCAGTTCGCCGGCACTTGCGGCAGCGCAGCATCGCTCCGGACCAGGGGATGGCGGTGGACGGCGGCAACGCCGCTGCCGTATGATCTGTCTGTAAACTCAAATTTATCAACGTGTTGTGCTGATTTTCATAATGAATATATCAACGTCGATGTTTAAAACTGTAGTGAAATATCGATTTAATCAGAAATCTCTAGCCAATTGGTCTTGTATTGAAGTTTTGGCTTGCTGATGACGCCCGCTCGCCCTTATGATTCTGTTTCCGGGAGCACCCGGCATTGCAACGCAAGAGTGAGGAGACAGGAATGCCTGGTTTGCTGCACCCACTTCATGACGGCCACGCGCCCATCATATTGCATAGTGCCTTTCAAGACGCCCTTGATGCTTTGGAGGATTGGGAACTCGGGCACGATGAACCTCAGATCGAGGTCAACGACCGGCAGGTTCTGATCAGCGCCGTGTTCCGGCGTCTGTGGACTTGCACCGACATTCTTCCATCGAGAACGCTGGATGTCGTGGAAGACTTGCTGCCATTGCGTTCGGCGGAGTTCAAGGCCGGCACGTCAACCTATGCCGATGCTGCCCATAGTCTATGGGAATTGAGCCTGCAGAAACGCGCGGCCTCCTACGAAATGCAGCATCACAACGCCTCCTGAGACACATTGGACGCTTTTTGAATTACCCGCCGCTTTGACCCGGCGGGTAATTTTTTCGCATGCCTTATGGATGGCGCGGCGGTTTAGCCGCCATGTTTGGCCAGCCAGGCCTTCATCTGCTTGATTTCGCCTTCCTGCGCGGCGATGATATCGGTCGCAAGCTTGCGGATTTCTTCATCCTTGCCGTATTTCAGCTCCACCTTGGCCATGTCGATTGCGCCCTGATGGTGCGCAACCATGCCGCGGACAAAATCCTTGTCGGCATCGCCGGAAAATTTGATGGACATGTCCTTGTGCATCTTGGTGTTTGCCTGCGCAAATGCCTTGGATGACGGGCCCTGATCGCCGGTTGGCTGCATCGCCATGGCATCATGCTTCATCATCTTGTGTTCCTGCGCCTGGGCTGGTGCGGTGAAGGCGAGGGCGCAGACAAGGGCTGTGGCGGAGAAATAAGAGGTTTTCATCGAATTGATCTTTCCTTAGGTCAGACAGACAAGCACAGGCTATGACCTGTTCACCCGTGCGTTATGAAGGATAGGAAGCGATCAATAGCGGTTTGGGCGGCGGCGACAGCGGTGCGCTGGCCTGGGCAATGAGGGGCAGTTCGATGCCGTGCGGCACCAGCATCCGAGTCGAGACCGTGGTCACGGCGGCAATGCCGATTGCGGGAATGGCGATACAGGCGGAGCATAGCGCGGGATGGGGCAGCTTGGCGGTGTCGGTGCAATGCTTCTGGTCGCCGGCACAGGCATGGGCGTGGCCGGCCATCTGACCGGCCGATTGTACCGCCATTTCGCCGGCCAACCGGACGGGCGCCGCAAACACGGGCACCCAGCCGACGGAAAACGCCGTGAGGAAGGTCAGAAGAATGGCAAGCCTGCTCATGGCGTTTTCATAACAGGAACAATCGGCAAGGCGAAATCACCTTCTGTTTATTGCGTTATTGCGCATGTCTTGCCGCGGCGAGCGCCTTTTCCAGATCGGCGATGAGGTCTTTGGTATCCTCGAGGCCAACCTGCAGGCGGATGAGCGGACCCTTGTAATGCTTGCCCGTCAGCACCCGGTCGGACAGGTTGACCTGAAGCGCGAGGCTCTCATAGCCGCCCCATGAGTACCCGAGCGCGAAAATATCAAGGGCATTGAGGAAAGCCCGGGCCTGTTTTGTCTCGCCTTCGATGACAATCGAGAACACGCCGGCAGCGCCGGTGAAATCCCGCTTCCACAGAGCGTGCCCCGCGTGGCTCTCAAGCGCGGGGTGCAGGACCTCGATGACGCCGGGCTGCTTTTCCAGCCATCGCGCTATTTCGAGCGCGTTTTCGCCATGGCGCTCCAGGCGCAGTGCCATCGTGCGCAAGCCGCGCAGGACATAATAGGCATCGTCGCCGCCCACGCACAGACCGATGGCCGTATAGGTATCGTCCAGCTGCCTGAAGCATTTTTCATTGGCGGAAATCGTGCCCATGAGAATATCGGAATGGCCGGACGGATATTTCGTTGCCGCGTGAATGGAGATATCGACGCCGAAATCCAGCGGCTTCAGGTAAAGCGGCGTTGCCCAGGTGTTGTCCATCATGACGATCGCGCCTGCCGCGTGCGCCTTCTCGACGATTGCCGGAATATCCTGAATTTCAAACGTGTTGGAGCCGGGGGATTCGGTAAAGACAACAGCCGTGTTGGGGCGGATGAGCTTTTCGATGCCGGCGCCGACCAGCGGATCGTAGTACTCGACCTCGATGCCGAGCCGCTTGAGCGTCGTATCGCAGAAATAGCGCGTGTTGCCGTAGACGCTGTCGACCATCAGCAGGTGATCGCCCGGCGACAGGAACGCCAGAAGGGGAATGGTTACCGCGGCAAGGCCGGACGGCACGAGCAGCGTGCCGAACGAGCCCTCCAGTTCGTCGATGGCCTGGCACAGGGCGTCGGTCGTGGGGGTTCCATGCGTGCCATAGCCGTATTTCTGCTTGTGGCTGGCCATGGTTTCCGCATCGGGGAACAGCACCGTCGAGGCATGGACAATGGGCGGATTGACGAAACCGTGATAATCCCTGGGATCATAGCCTCCATGGGCCAGGCGTGTGTTGATCCCGAATTTTGCCATTTTGTCCGACTCTCTGCCCATGGAATATCCTCTGCACTGCGATGCCAACAATTGTAACTGCTGGGAGAAGTCGATAAAGCCACGGCGTTCCTGTTGCAACAGGCGAGCACAGCGGGCGTGGAAGAATAAGGCCGCTTGGGTCGATGGGAGAAACAATGACTGATGCCAGCAATCCGCAATCCCTGTCCGGCCTGAAGCGCGCGCGCCGCTCGATCGTCAATTTCCTGCGCCGCATGCGGGCACCGGCCTATCCGAACAGCCCGGCGGCCTGGACCGGGGGCATGTCGATGGCGGCGGTGCTGATCTTTTTCTTCATTCTGCTGCTGCATCCCTTTGACGATCCGCTGTCGCGCAACCTGTCCTCGCATCAGGGGCCGCTGAGTTCCCTGCGGCTGCTGACGGATATCGGTTTGTCGCAATGGTATCTGATCCCGGCCTTTTTCATTGCGGTTTGCCTGATCGGCATCGACTGGCGCAAGCTGCCCCATGCCAAGCGCGTGCGTCTCGGCCTCATCTATGCCCAGGCGACGTTTGCATTCTGGTCCGTGGCGCTGTCGGGAATTCTCACCAATATCGCCAAGTTCTGCATCGGGCGGGCCCGGCCGAAATTCATCGACACCCTTGGAGCCAACGGCTTTTCGCCGTTGCACGCAGGGTATGATTTCGCCAGTTTCCCCTCGGGGCACTCAACCACGATGGGGGCGGTCGGCGCGGTTCTGGCGCTTTGGTTTCCGCGCTGGCGCGTGCCGATCATCCTGGCCACCATGTTCATTGCCTTTACGCGCATCATCGCCAGGGCGCATTATCCGACGGATGTGGTTGCGGGCTATAGCGTGGGCTTCCTGTTCACCCTTGCGCTTGCCAGATTCCTCGCCGGGCGCCGGGCGGCCTTTCTGTTCGATGGCACTCGATTCTTCCCGGTTTTGCGTTTTCGCGAGCGCTTCTGGCGCTGATCGGGGTTTTTGACCAAGAAATAATCGAAAATTCCATTCCGAAGCAGCCATTCGGCCGTTTCTGCAAAAATATTGAGCAAAGATTATCCCTTGACCAAACACGTAGAATGGCCTTCGATACAGGGGTGAATGGGAGACATGCTGGAGCCTTAAAAGGGTGTGGGGGAACCCGCTGGCATGTAAAATTTCTCTCTTGGGAACCACGGGCAACAAATAAAAGGGTTTAGTCGTTATGAAAAATCTTGTTTTGAAGAGCGTTCTGGGGGTATCGGCGCTGCTCTTGCTGGCTTCTGCGGCCTCTGCCGGCACGCTGGATGACGTCAAGAAAAAGGGCTTTCTGCAATGCGGCGTCAACACCGGTCTGGCCGGGTTTGCTTCGCCGAACGACAAGGGCGAATGGTCCGGTTTTGACGTCGACTATTGCCGCGCTGTCGCCGCCGCCATTTTTGGCGATGCAACCAAGGTGAAATTCACGCCGCTTTCCGCCAAGGACCGCCTGCCAGCGCTGCAGTCCGGTGAAATCGACGTTCTGATTCGCAACACCACATGGACGCTGAGCCGTGACTCGCAGGGCTTTGATTTCACCGGCGTCAATTATTATGACGGCCAGGGCTTCATGATCAACGCCAAGAAGCTGTCGGGTATCAATTCTGCATTGCAGCTTTCGGGCGCTTCGGTCTGCGTTCAGTCCGGCACCACCACGGAGCTCAATCTGGCCGACTATTTCAAGGCCAACAAGATGGAATACAATCCCGTCGTGTTCGAGAAGCTTGAAGAGGTCAACGCCGCCTATGATGCCGGACGTTGCGACGTGTACACCACGGACCAGTCCGGCCTGTACGCCATTCGCCTAACGCTCTCGGCACCGGACGATCACGTCGTTCTGCCGGAAATCATTTCCAAGGAGCCGCTCGGTCCGGTTGTCCGTCAGGGCGACAGCCAGTGGGCGCACGTCATCCGCTGGGTGCATTACGCCATGCTGACGGCCGAAGAGCTTGGCATCACCAAGGCCAATGTCCAGGATCTGATCAAGAGCGACAGCCCGGAAATCAAGCGCGTGCTCGGCCAGGAAGCCAACACCAAGCTTGGCACCGATCTCGGCCTGACCAATGATTGGGTTGTCAACATCGTCAAGGCCGTGGGCAATTACGGCGAAGTGTTCGAATCCAATATCGGTTCCGGCAGCAAGCTGAAGATTGCGCGCGGCATCAATGCTCAGTGGAGCAAGGGCGGCCTGCAATACGCAATGCCGATCCGCTGATTTTTTGAAGTCATCGATCTGAAATCCGGGAAGGGGGCTCGTCCTCCTTTCCGGGGGAACAATTAAAAAAATAACAAAAATAAAAATAATAAAAATAAACGGTTAAAAGAAATGAGGGGTCAATGGCATCGCAGGATATTACGCCTGCCGGTACAGGCAGCGCCAAAGTATCACTTCTGAACGATCCGAGAATTCGCGGCTATATCTATCAGCTCGTCGTTCTGGTTGTACTGGTCGCTGTGGGTTACTGGTTTGTCAACAATACTATCGCCAATCTGCAGCGCGCCAATCTGGCAACGGGTTTCGGTTTTCTCGATGGCCGCTCCGGATTTGATATCAGCTCGCATCCGTTCACCGAATACTCAAGCGACTCGACCTATATAAAGGCGCTTTATGTCGGTATTTTGAACACGATGCTGGTTGCCGTCGTCGGTATCATCACCGCGACCATCATCGGATTCATCATCGGTGTCGGGCGGCTTTCGCACAATTGGCTCATCCGCAAACTGTGCACGGTCTATGTCGAGGTTTTCCGCAATATCCCGCCGCTGCTGGTTATTTTCTTCTGGTATTCCGGCGTTTTGGCGGTTTTGCCCCAGGCACGCCAGAGTATCGCGCTGCCGTTCAGTTTCCTGAACAATCGCGGTTTCTTCTTTGCCGTGCCGGTTTTCGGCCAGGGTGCCTGGCTGGCTGGCGTTGCCTTTGTGCTTGCCGTCGTCGGCGCCTTTCTGGTCCGTCGCTGGGCCTATAAACGGCAGATGGCGACCGGCCAGCGCTTTCCGGTGTTGTGGACCTCGCTGGCGCTGATCATCGGCCTGCCTTTCCTGGCATTCGCGCTCAAGGGCTTTCCGGTCACCATGAATTATCCGGAACTCGGCGGCTTCAACATCAAGGGCGGCGCTCTGGTCGGACCGGAGTTCATGTCGCTCTATCTCGCGCTGTCCTTCTACACCGCATCGTTCATTGCCGAGATCGTCCGGGCCGGCATTCGCGGCGTGGGAAAAGGCCAGAGTGAGGCGTCGCATGCGCTCGGGCTGCGCGCGGGAACAACGACGCGGCTCGTCGTCGTGCCGCAGGCCCTGCGCATCATCATTCCGCCACTGACCAGCCAGTATCTCAACCTGACGAAGAACTCGTCGCTTGCGGTCGCGGTCGGCTATCCCGATCTGTTTGCCGTCGGCGGAACCATCCTCAACCAGACCGGCCGTTCCATTGAAGTGGTGGCGATTTTCATTGTGATCTATCTCAGCCTGAGCGTGCTCACATCGCTGTTCATGAACTGGTTCAACGCCAAAATGGCATTGGTGGAGCGCTGATCATGGCCGACAACAATCTGAGTTTCGTTCGTACCGAAATGCTGCAGGGCCAGACGCCGCCGCTGGGCGAGCGGGGAATCGTCCGCTGGATACGCATCAACCTGATGGCAACGCCCGTCGATGCCGCTCTGACGGTGTTTGCGCTCTTCCTTCTCGCCTGGTTCGTGCCGCCGATGATCAACTGGCTGTTCGTCCAGGCTTCCTGGTCGGGCGTGGATCGGGCGGTCTGCGCCACGGTGTCCCAGGGCGGTACCCAGCCGGAAGGCTGGTCGGGTGCCTGCTGGGCCTATGTGAACGCCAATTTCAACCAGTTCATGTATGGCCGCTATCCGCAGGACCAGCACTGGCGTGTCAACATTGTCGGCATCATGTTCGTCGTCCTGTTGGTTCCGCTGCTGATCCCGAGGATTCCCTTCAAATCCGCCAATGCGATCGTGTTCTTCTTTGTCTTTCCGATCGTTGCATTCTTCCTGCTGGTTGGCGGCTGGTTTGGCCTTCCCTATATCGAAACCGCGACGTGGGGCGGTCTGCTTGTCACGCTGGTCCTGTCTTTCGTCGGCATTTCCGTGTCCTTGCCGCTCGGCATCGTCCTGGCGTTGGGACGCCGGTCGAAAATGCCCATCATCAAGATGCTGTGCGTCGTTTTCATCGAAATGGTGCGGGGCATCCCTCTGGTGACAGTGCTGTTCATGGCCAGTTACATGCTGCCATTGTTCCTGCCGCCGGGCGTGACCTTCGACAAGTTCCTCCGCGCCCTGATCGGCGTGGCGCTGTTCGCATCGGCCTATATGGCGGAAGTGGTGCGCGGCGGCCTGCAGGCAATCCCCAAAGGGCAGTACGAAGGTGCTGACTCGCTGGGATTGAGCTACTGGCAGAAAACCGGCCTCATCATCCTGCCGCAGGCGCTGAAGATGGTGATCCCGGGAATCGTCAACACCTTCATCGGTCTGTTCAAGGATACATCGCTGGTGTCCATCATCAGCATGTTCGATCTGCTCGGAACCGTGCGTCAGCACTTCAACGATGCCAATTGGGCATCCCCGCAAACCCCCATATCCGGCCTGATTTTCGCCGGTTTCGTATTCTGGATTTTCTGTTTCGGCATGTCGCGTTATTCCATCTTCATGGAACGCAGGCTGGACACAGGACATAAACGCTAAGGAGCATCTGCATGACCACTCAAAACGTTGTCGATCCATCCGAAATTCATGTCGACCGCTCGCTCATGCAGGTCTCCAAGACCGATGTAGCCGTCGAGATTACCAACATGAACAAGTGGTATGGCGATTTCCACGTCCTCAAGGACATCAACCTCAAGGTGATGCGCGGCGAGCGCATCGTCATTGCCGGACCTTCGGGATCGGGCAAGTCGACGATGATCCGCTGCATCAACCGCCTCGAAGAGCACCAGAGCGGCAAGATCCTTGTCGACGGCATCGAACTGACCAACGACCTGAAAAAGATCGATGAAGTCCGGCGCGAAGTGGGCATGGTGTTCCAGCACTTCAACCTGTTTCCGCACCTGACAATTCTGGAAAATTGCACGCTCGCGCCGATCTGGGTGCGCAAGATGCCGAAGAAGAAGGCGGACGAGATTGCCATGCATTATCTCGAGCGCGTCAAGATTCCGGAACAGGCCAACAAATATCCCGGCCAGCTGTCCGGCGGCCAGCAGCAGCGCGTGGCCATCGCCCGTTCGCTGTGCATGAACCCGCGCATCATGCTGTTCGACGAACCGACCTCGGCGCTCGATCCGGAAATGATCAAGGAAGTGCTCGACACCATGGTTCAACTGGCCGAAGAAGGCATGACCATGGTGTGCGTCACCCACGAAATGGGCTTTGCCCGCCAGGTGGCAAACCGTGTGATCTTCATGGATCAGGGCCAGATCGTCGAACAGAACGAACCGGCGGCATTTTTCGACAACCCGCAGCACGAGCGCACCAAGCTGTTCCTCAGCCAGATCCTGCATTGAGAATTCTGCGCATCGTCGTGACATCCATCGCAGCGGCCCTCGTGGCCGCTGTTTTGCTGTTTGTGGCCGGTGCCCTGATACCGCGGTCGTTCTTCGCGCAGACAGCCTCTCCGCCGCTGGCTGGCCGTACCGTCCTTCTCCTGTCCAATCCCATTCATACGGACATCGCATTTCCCGCCGATCCCGATGTCATGGCGCGGCTGTCCATCCTGAACGGGGAGAATTTCCAACTGACCGACCCGCGCATTGCCTGGATTGTCATGGGCTGGGGAGGGCGCAGCTTCTATCTTGAAACCCCCACCTGGGCCGAACTCAAATTCATGCCCCTGATGCGTGGTTTGACGCTTGATCGTTCCACGATGCATGTGGAGCCCATCGGGGTAGTCAACACGGACCAGCCCGGTATCGAGCGGCTGACGGTCGGCCCCGAAGCCTTCGAAGCGATGCTTGCGCATATGCTCGGCAGTTTCCGGCTGAACGCCGAAGGCAAGGCGATGATGATCGAAGGCGCCGGATATGGTCTGAATGACCGTTTCTTCGAAGCCAATGGTTATTTCACCGCATTGCTCGGCTGCAATACCTGGACCGGCGCCGTATTGCGGGCAGGAGGCCTGCGCACCGGCGCCTGGAATCCCTTGCCGCAAAGCCTGGTCTGGTCACTCAAGCGCTATAACAATGCGAGTGGCGATCAAATCTCGCCGTTGGGCTTTTCCGCATCAAATCCATAAAGCCAGTCGAAACCCGCCACGAACTTTTCAGCAGGCCGGTTGCGCAGCAGCAGGTTGCGGGCAAGCGCCACCGGCCCCCTGGCGTGATAGGCCAGCTGATTGAGCGCGCCGCGCCGCACCACGGACTCGATACGCTTTGTCCGGTTCCTGGCATAGGCCGCCAGCGCTGCGGGCCAGTCCTCGCTGCCATGGCCGAGTGCGGCGGCAAGAGCACAGGCATCTTCGATGGCCATGGCTGCGCCTTGGGCCGCATAGGGCGTCATCGCATGGGCCGCGTCGCCGATCAGCACAAGCCGCTCATCCCGCAGAAAGCTGCACCGCTTCATTTCGAACAGGCGCCAGGGCGTCCATTGCCCGGCCGACAGCACCAGATCGCGGATGCCCGGATGCCACCAGTAGAAATCCCGGGTAAAATTCTGGTTCGGCGCCTGCGGATTGACTTCGATGTCCCAGCGCCCGGGGTTTTTCCGGTCGCGCGCCACCGCCACGAAATTCATCAGCTCGCCCGAACGGATTGGGTAGGCGATGAGGTGCGCATTGCTGCCGGTCCAGGCAACGACATTGGTTCCTTCAGGCAGGAGGACGCTGAACGAAGCAGGGAGGCGATCGGCAGGCACGGACACGCGCCAGGCGATGGAGCCGGTATAGCGGGCGCGATCAAGGTCTGACAGCGCATTGCGGGTGTTCGACCAGACACCGTCGGAGCCCACCAGCAGGGCGCCGCGATGCTCTTCGATGCGGTCATTGTATTGCACGCGAACCAGCACGCCCCGAGCGTCGCTGTTGTGATGGGTAACGGCCGATTCCAGCTGCATGGCGATGTTGCCGCGCTGGCGCACTTCGGCAAGAAGTGCCTGCTGCAGGTCGGCGCGGTGGCAGACGATGTAGGGCGCGTGCCAGCGTTGTGCCGCGGCCTTGCCGATGGGCAGGCGCAGCAGCTTTTCCCCGCTCACGCCATCCTGCAGGCAGACCGCATCCGGTTGCACGGCATGAGGCATCAGCCTGTCCAGGACGCCGAGGCGGCCGAGCAGGCGGGTGGCATTGGGCGAAAGCTGCAATCCGGCGCCCGCTTCGGCCAGAATGGCGCTCTTCTCAAAGATCTGGACGGCAAAGCCTTTGGCGCTCAGCGCCAGCGCCAGCGTCAGGCCGGCGATACCGGCACCCGCAATGATGATTTGATCAGGATTGGGAGTTCGCCTGTTGCGAGCCGTCTTCAGATCGATGACGGGCGTTTGCAATCAGGCAGCCTTGTCGTCCACATAGGTGCAGCCGGCAGGAACCGTTTCCCCGGCGGAGAGCGACGCATCGTAGCGGTACAGCGTCGAGCAGTAGGGGCAGACCTTTTCATTGTCATCGCCCAGGTCGAGGAAGACATGCGGGTGATCGAAAGGCGGATTGGCGCCGACGCACATGAATTCCTTGACACCAATGCTGATGGCGGCGTGACCAGCGCTGTTCTGGAAGTGGGGAATGCTGTGTCCGGCCATGTGTCGCTCCTGGGCTTTCAGTCGATAGGCAATGGTGTTGTCTTTCTCATAGAGCAATTCCGCAGCGAAGAAAATCGCTTCTGCTGCGCTAAAGCGAGGCAATCTGACACAAGTGGCGGCTGGTTCTGCCGCAACCGGCGTTATGGCGGGTTTTCCGTCAGGCGCCGCATGAGAAATTCATCGCGAAAGGCTTTGGTTCCGGTGTAAGCTGCCGCGTGCCGATTTTTATCGGGCTGAGGAGGTATTGGGCCGCGATTGCTATAAAACCTTCAAGAGACTTGACTAATGTGGCCTGTGATTCCGCTTTTGACGGGACTATTCCAATCGGAGAATGACAATGAACGATCAGTCACCCGCCATAACGAATGCAGTCGAAGCCATCGGTCTGCCGGATCTGCACACCAGTGTCGACCGTTTCGTCAATCGCGAGTTCTCCTGGCTGCAGTTCAACCGCCGCGTACTGGAAGAAGCCCACAATGTGCACCAGCCGCTGCTGGAGCGCCTGCGCTTCCTGTCCATCTCCGCCGCCAATCTCGACGAATTCTTCATGGTGCGCATTGCCGGTCTCGCCGGGCAGGTGCGTGCCGGGGTAGCCAATCGCAGCCCGGACGGGCGCACGCCGCAGGAGCAGCTGGAATTCGTGCTCGATGAGGTCGGCAAACTGCAGGCCGCCCAGCAGCTGCGCCTGAATGAACTGCGCGTCGAGATGCTGGCCGAAAACATTGAAATCGTCCGCCCGGACAAGCTGACCAAAAGCGAGCGCCTCTGGCTCGAGGATCACTTCCTTGAAACCATCTATCCCGTCCTGACCCCGCTTTCCATCGATCCGGCACATCCGTTCCCGTTCATTCCCAATCTCGGTTTCACCATCGCCATGCTGTTGAGCCGCAGCATCGACAACCGTCCGATGACGGCGCTGTTGCGCCTGCCGCAGGCGCTGAAACGTTTCATCCAGATTCCCGACGATGCCGGCCGTTTCCGCTTCCTGACGCTTGAGGATGCCATCAGCCTGTTCACCGGGCGGCTGTTCCCCGGCTATGAGGTGAAAGGCGCCGGCACATTCCGCATCATCCGCGACAGCGATATCGAGGTGGAGGAAGAAGCGGAAGATCTTGTGCGCCTGTTCGAAAGCGCGCTGAAGCGCCGCCGCCGCGGCCAGGTGATCCGCATCGAGTTCGATGATGAAATGCCGGAATCGCTGCGTGCTTTCGTGGCGACGGAACTCGGTGTTCCCGACAACCGCATCAGCGTGCTCGAAGGTCTTCTGGCACTCAACACCATCTCCGAAATCGTCGGCATTCCGCGCGCCGACCTGAAGTTCGTGCCCTACAACCCGCGCTTCCCCGAGCGGGTGCGCGAGCATGGCGGCGATTGCTTTGCCGCGATCCGCGAAAAGGACATCGTGGTGCACCACCCCTACGAATCCTTCGACGTCGTCGTGCAGTTCCTGCGCCAGGCGGCGGCGGACCCGGAAGTGGTTGCCATCAAGCAGACGCTCTACCGCACCTCCAATGACAGCCCGATCGTGCGTGCACTGATCGACGCCGCCGATGCCGGCAAATCGGTGACGGCGCTGGTCGAGCTCAAGGCGCGCTTCGATGAAGAAGCCAATATCCGCTGGGCGCGCGATCTGGAACGTGCCGGCGTTCAGGTCGTCTTCGGCTTCATCGAGCTGAAAACCCATGCGAAAATGTCGCTGGTCGTGCGCCGCGAGGAACAGAAGCTGCGCAGCTACGTGCATCTCGGCACGGGCAACTACCACCCGATCACCGCCAAGATCTATACGGATCTGTCGTTCTTCACGTGCGAGCCATCCATCGGCCGCGACGTTGCCCAGATCTTCAATTTCATCACCGGCTATACCCAGCCTTCGGGTGAGATGGGCATTGCCGTGTCGCCGACCACCCTGCGCCCGCGCATTCTCCAGCACATCGCCGAAGAAATCGAGCACGCCAAGGCCGGCCGTCCGGCGGCAATCTGGATGAAGATGAATTCGCTGGTCGATCCGCAGATCATCGATGCGCTCTACAATGCCAGCACGCATGGCGTCGACATCGACCTCATCGTGCGCGGCATCTGCTGCCTGCGCCCGCAGGTTCCGGGCCTTTCCGACACGATCCGGGCAAAATCCATCGTTGGCCGCTTCCTCGAGCACAGCCGTATTTTCTGCTTCGGCAACGGTGCGGGACTGCCGTCGGAAAAGGCGCTCGTCTATATCGGTTCAGCCGATATGATGACCCGCAACCTCGACCGCCGCGTCGAAACGCTGGTTCCGATCACCAATCCAACTGTGCATCAACAGCTTCTTTCACAGATTATGCTGGCAAACCTTCTCGACAATCAGCAGAGTTACGAGTTACTAGCAGACGGTACATCGCGCCGGATTGTTCCGGCGGATGGAGAAGATGCTTTTAACGCGCAGGAATATTTCATGACAAATCCCAGCCTGTCCGGCCGCGGCAAGTCGCTGAAGTCTTCAGCACCACGCTTGATCGCTCACCGCAAGCGATCCAAAGCAGCGAAAAACAAGACTGCATGATATCCGCAGCGCAGGGGCGTGTGCAAGGACGCCATCCGGCCGGTGTCATCGACATCGGCTCGAACTCTGTACGTCTGGTCGTCTATGAGGGGGTTACCCGTTCGCCGACCGTCCTTTTCAACGAAAAGATTCTCTGCGGCCTTGGCAAAGGCCTGGTAAAAACCGGCAAGCTGAATGAAAAGGCTGTGCAAAGCGCCTTGCGGGCGCTGCGCCGGTTCCGCGCCCTGGCCGATCAGGCGGGCGCCCGCTCGCTGGATGTGCTGGCGACGGCGGCAGCGCGCGAAGCCGAAAACGGTCCCGATTTCATTGCCCAGGCCGAAATCGTTCTGGGAGAACCGATCAAGGTTCTGTCCGGCCGGGAAGAGGCCTATTATTCCGCGCTGGGGATCATCTCCGGCTTTCACGATCCCGATGGTATCGCAGGCGATCTGGGCGGCGGCAGTCTCGAACTGGTTGACGTCAAGGGCCGCACCATCGGCGACGGCATTACCCTGCCGCTGGGTGGCCTGCGTCTGCAGGATATGTCGAACGGCGATCTTTCCGCCGCGTCCGATATCGCCAAGAAAACGCTGGAATCGGCCAAGCTTTTGGCCAAGGGCAAGGGCCGGGCGTTCTACGCCGTGGGCGGCACGTGGCGAAACCTCGCCAAGCTGCACATGAGTGCCGAGCACTATCCGCTGCACGTCATGCACCACTATGAAATTCCCTTCGAGGAAGCACAGCGCTTTCTCAAGCGCGTCGCGGACGGCAATCTCGACAATATGCGCGGGATCGAGGATGTCTCGAAGAACCGCCGTGCGCTCTTGTCCTATGGCGCCATCGCCCTGCTTGAGACCATCCGCAAGATGCGTCCGTCAAAGGTTGTCTTTTCGGCCCTTGGCGTGCGGGAAGGGTTTCTGTTCTCGCTGCTGTCGGAATCCGAGCAGCTGGAAGACCCGCTGATTGCCGCAGCCGATGAACTGGCCGTGCTTCGCGCCCGCTCGCCCGCCTATGCGCGCGAGCTGGCGGACTGGAGCGGCGATGCCTTTGCCGCGCTCGGCTATGACGAGACGGAGGACGAGAAGCGCTATCGCCGCGCGGCCTGCCTGATCGCCGATATCAGCTGGCGTGCCCATCCCGATTATCGCGGTTCGCAGGCGCTGAACATGATCTCCAACGCCGCTTTTGTCGGCATTGATCATCCGGGCCGGGCCTATATCGCGCTTGCCAATTTCTTCCGCCACGAGGGCATTGCCAACAACGCGGCAGACCCGGAACTGGCGGCGCTCGCCACGCCGCGGCTGCTGGAATATTCGAAGATACTGGCGGCGATCATGCGGATTGTTTATCCGTTTTCCGCATCGATGGCGGGGGTGGTTCCCAACCTCTCGTGGAAACAGGCGTCTGACGGCATCTATCTCGAAGTGGCGGCCAGGAATGCCGACCTGATCGGCGATGTGCCGGAAGGCCGCTTGCAGCAATTGGCGAAACTGACGGGCAAGCCGCTGAAAATGGCCATCGGCAAATAAGTGCCGGTGCTCAGGCGGCGATAGCCGCCTTCTTGCGTCCGGGCAGGGTCATCGCCGCGACACCGGCAATCACGCAGACCAGGCCGATCCATGCGGTCGATGCCAGGCTTTCGCCGAGAAACAATACGCCGATGCCGACGCCGATCGGTACGCGCAGATAGGCCTGCGATGTCGTGCCGACCGTGCCCAGCGTGTTGATCAGCCGGAAATAGATCACGAAGGCGAGGGCGGTGGAGAACACGGCAAGGCCAAGCAGCGCGAGCAGCGAGTGGGCGGAGGGCGCCAGCGTCCATGGCCGGTCGACCACGAGGCTGACCGGGATGAGGATGACGGCGCCGCAGAGCATCGAGCCAGCGGCGGGCATCATCGGATCGAGATTTTTGAAACCCTTGCCGAAGATGGCGGCGGCCGCATAGGAAATCGTTGCCGCAACGATGGCAAGCTGCGCCACCAGTTCCTTGCCGATGCCGTTGAATGCCTCGAGCCCGATGATCAGGGAAATGCCGATGACACCGGCCGCCACGCCGAAGACTTTTCGCGTGGTCACGGCTTCGTGGCGGGTGATCAGGACAGTCAGCAGAAAGGCGAAGATCGGCGTTGTCGAATTGAGAATGGTGGCAAGACCGGCATTGACGGTCAATTCTGCCCAGGCGATCAGCGTGAAGGGGATCACGCTGTTGATGCAGGCCTGGATGAGAAAGCGTTTCCAGATCGCCGGATCACGCGGCAGCGCAAGGCCGCGCAGCTTGATGATGGCCAGCAGCAGTCCGCCGGCGATCAGCGTGCGGGCGGCGATGAAGGTGACCGGCGGGATTGTCTCCACCCCCACCCGGATGAAGGTGTAGGAGGCGCCCCACAGCGTGGCGAGAATGGCGAGAAGCGCCAGTTCTCTGGTCAGAGACGGGGTTTGCACGGGGGTAGCAGACATCATTGCCTCACATCAGCATGGTTTCAACGGGCCGATGCTAGCCAGTTTTGGCGGGCTGATACTTCGGTGGAGGCCGAAGTATCAGTAGTATCAGTCCGTGCAGGGCACGGCGCGGATCCGCTTGTTCTCGAACTTCAGGCACAACTCGCCATTGATCAGCTGCAGCGCCTTTTCACCAAAAACCTCGCGGCGCCAGCCCTGCAGGGCCGGAATATCGTCCGCATCGCCTTCGGCGGCAATCCGGTCGATCTCGTCTGACGTCGCGACAACCTTGGCGGCAACGCCGTGTTCTTCCGTCACGAGACGCAGCAGAACCTTCAGCAGTTCGGCCGCTGCTCCTGCACCTTCCGGCGACTGCACGGATTTCGGCAGGCGCGGCATGTCTTCCTTCGGCAGGTCCAGCGCGATGTTGACGGCATTGAGCAGCCCCGTGGCGATGCTGGAGCGCTCCCAGCCCTTGGGGATGGTGCGCAGCCGGCCCATCGCTTCCACGTCACGCGGCTGCTGCTGGGCGATCTCGTAAATGGCGTCGTCCTTGAGGACGCGGCCGCGCGGCACGTTGCGCTCGCGCGCTTCGCGTTCGCGCCAGGCGGCAACGCTGCGCAGCACGGCGAGCTCCTGCGGTTTGCGCAGGCGCATCTTCAGACGCTTCCACGCATCGTCGGGATGCATGTCATAGGTCTCGCGCGCCGTCAGCACCTTCATCTCGTCGAGCACCCAGTCGGTGCGGCCTTCTTCCTCGAGCTTTGCCTTGAGGTGCAAATAGATGTCGCGCAGATGGGTGACATCGGCCAGCGCATAGTCGAGCTGCTTGTCGGAGAGCGGGCGGCGGCGCCAGTCGGTGAAGCGCGAGGACTTGTCGATCTGCGCGCCATTCACCCGCTGCACCAGCTGGTCATAGGCAATGGCATCGCCGAAGCCGCAGACCATGGCCGCCACCTGCGTGTCGAAGACCGGATGGGGGATCAGATTGCCAAGATGGAAAACGATCTCGATATCCTGCCGCGCCGCGTGGAACACCTTGACGATGGTCTCATCTGCCATCAGCCGGAAAAACGGCGCAAGATCGAGACCCGGGGCGAGGGCATCGACAATGGCTGTATGATCAGGGGATGCGAGCTGGATAACGCAAAGCTCCGGCCAGAACGTGGTCTCCCGGATGAACTCCGTGTCGACTGTTACGAAATCGGATTGCGAAAGGGCGGCTACAGCCTGGTCAAGCTGATCTGTGGTTGTAATCATGGTCATGAAATTTCTATAGCGAATGGAAATGCATTTGTCTCGCCTGTCCGAGTTTCTTCGCTGCTTGTCGCGTCTATATGGTTGATAGGCCCACAAAACGGGCTTCCAGTCATTCGCAATCTTGACAAATCGCCGTCAAAATGCGCTTGTCCGCGCAAATTCCAAGATCATGGCCGGGGCTTTCTTCACACCTCCCGGCAGCAAGCATCAAGCATCTCAGAGGCACATATCATGCACCGTTACCGCAGCCATACCTGCGCCGCCCTGCGGAAATCCGACGTTGGTTCGACAGTTCGTCTTTCCGGCTGGGTTCATCGCGTCCGCGATCATGGCGGCATTCTCTTCATCGATATCCGCGATCACTACGGTCTGACCCAGATCGTCGCCAGCCCCGACTCGCCCGCGTTCAAGCTGGCCGAGACCGTGCGCGGCGAATGGGTGATCCGCGTCGATGGTGAAGTGAAGGCCCGCACGGACGATACGGTCAATGCCAACATGCCGACCGGCGAGATCGAGGTGTTCGCCCGCGAGATCGAAATCCTGTCCGCCGCCAAGGAACTGCCGCTGCCGGTGTTCGGCGAGCTGGACTATCCGGAAGACATCCGCCTGAAGTACCGCTTCCTCGACCTGCGCCGCGACACGCTGCACAAGAACATCATGTCGCGCACCAAGATCATCGCCGCCATGCGCCGCCGCATGACCGAGATCGGCTTCACCGAATTCTCGACGCCGATCCTGACGGCATCGTCGCCGGAAGGTGCGCGCGACTTTCTCGTGCCCAGCCGCATTCATCCCGGCAAGTTCTATGCCCTGCCGCAGGCGCCGCAGCAGTACAAGCAGCTGATCATGATGTCCGGTTTCGACCGCTACTTCCAGATCGCACCCTGCTTCCGCGACGAAGATCCGCGTGCCGACCGCCTGCCGGGCGAGTTCTACCAGCTCGACATCGAAATGAGCTTTGTCGAGCAGGAAGACGTGCTGTCGACGATGGAGCCGGTCCTGCGCGGTGTGTTCGAGGAATTTGCCGAGGGCAAACCGGTCACGCAGCAGTTCCCGCGCATCGCCTATGACGATGCCATGCGCAAATACGGCTCGGACAAGCCAGACCTGCGCAACCCGATCGAGATGCAGGCCGTGACCGAGCATTTCGCCGGTTCCGGCTTCAAGGTTTTCGCCAACATGATCGCCAACGATCCGAAGGTGGAAATCTGGGCGATCCCGGCCAAGACAGGCGGCTCGCGCGCCTTCTGCGACCGCATGAACTCCTGGGCGCAGGGCGAGGGCCAGCCGGGCCTCGGCTATATCTTCTGGCGCAAGGAAGGCGAGGCGCTTGAGGGCGCCGGTCCGCTGGCTAAGAATATCGGACCGGAACGCACCGAAGCCTTGCGCGTGCAGCTGGGTCTGGACGATGGCGATGCGGCGTTCTTCGTCGCGGGCGATCCCAAGAAGTTCGTCTCCTTTGCCGGTGCCGCACGCACCCGTGCGGGCGAAGAACTCAACCTCGTCGACCGCGACCAGTTCAAGCTTGCCTGGATTATCGACTTCCCGTTCTTCGAATGGCTGGAAGACGAGAAGAAGATCGATTTCGCCCACAACCCGTTCTCCATGCCGCAGGGCGGCATGGACGCGCTGGAGCACCAGGACCCGCTGACGATCAAGGCGTTCCAGTACGATCTCGTCTGCAACGGCTTCGAGATTTCCTCGGGCGGCATCCGCAACCACCTGCCGGAAACCATGGTCAAGGCGTTCGAGGCGGTCGGCCATTCGCGGGAAACCGTGGAAGAACGCTTTGGCGGCCTCTACCGCGCGTTCCAGTATGGCGCACCGCCGCATGGCGGCATGGCGGCCGGTATCGACCGCATCGTGATGCTGCTCGTGGGTGCCAAGAACCTGCGCGAGATCACCATGTTCCCGATGAACCAGCAGGCCTACGATCTGCTGATGAATGCGCCGTCGGATGTGTCGCCAGCGCAGCTGCGCGACCTCAACATCCGCCTCGCGCCGATGAAGAAAGAGGATTAAAAACCCTTTCCAACCGACTCTGGACAAACAAAAAAGCCCGGCATCTCGCCGGGCTTTTTCTTTGCCGTCTTTATCAATTACTGGTTGGCGTTGACCGTGACGCCGAGCGTCTTGATCAGCGACTTCGGATCGGCCATGCCGCCGGCTGCAATGATGGCAAACGGCACGGGCTTGGCCGGGGCGGCCTTGATCTCGATGTTCTTCGGGCTGTCGAGATAGGCGCTGACCGCTGTTCCCAGGGCCTGGGCAAATTCGGCATTGCCGAGCTGCGCTGCCATCATCGGCAGGATGGCCTTGCCCTGGTTGACCAGGTCGGTGCGCTTGGCACCCTGCTGCTTGGCAGCGTAGTCGAGAGCCTTGTTGGTGAGCGAAGCATCGTCGAAGCGGATCGACGCGCCGGTGAAGCTCAGCTGCTGCATCAGGCCGAGCATGGCCATGCCCTTGGCATCGTCAGGCTTGCCGTCGCCGCTCTTTACAGCGTCCTGAATGCCCTTGATGAAGTCGAGCGTGTAACCGGAAATGTCGAACTTCATGCCCAGCGTGCCGGCATTGTCGGCGGCAAAGGCGAACTTGTCGACGTTGAGACGACCATCGGGGATGTTCCACGAGCCGTTCATGTCGATCTTGCCCGAAAGCGTTTCATAACCAAGCGCCTTGATCGTGTCCTTGGTCTTTGGGTCTTCCACGCCCGACAGGTCCGCCTTGAAGCTGGCGACATTGGATGTGAAGACAACCGGCGCCGACGCGGTGAACGGCGAAACGGAAACGGTCAGGTTGTCAGCCGAAAAGACATCCTTGCCCTTGCTGTTGACGTTGAAGTGCTTCAGCCCGCCCTTCTGGTACTGGAGCATTTTCGCCAGCGGCTCGGTTGCGCCTTCGGCCGGCAGGGTGATGCCTTCAAGCTTGATGCCTTCGACACTGATCTTGCTGTCCGGCTCATCGGCGGGGCTGAACTTGATATCCGGTACGGTCGCCGATCCGATCTTGAAGCCGCCGCCCGAAACGTCGCTGACATCGCTCAATGTCACGTCGCCTGCATTGAAGCTTTCCTTGGCGCCCGCTGCGGACAGCTTGGTGTCCTTGAGGATGACGGTCGAGCCGTTGGTTTCGACATTTGCGTATTCAAGGGTGCCGCCCTGTTCGCCATAAACGGCCTTCAAACGGGCCGCCACCGCATTGCCGTCCACCGCATAGGCTGAACCGGCAAAGACAACGACAAGTGCAGTGGTCGCAGCCATGAGGTGCAAGCCGGATTTCAGAGAGTAGGTTGGACGCATAGTGTGTTCCTTGTTTTGCTCAATAAACAAATCTATCCCATGCCGCGCGGCAAAACTATGACAGTCTTTCCCTGCGAAATCGGGCCAATTGGGCGGTAGAAAGTCAGATTTGGCGGATGGACGCAAGCCCTGCCCATTTTTTGCCCATCACGATAGGCAACAGGCTGTGATCTGAGCGAATCATTGCTTGCCCGTGAATCGGTGAGTTGATAACCCATTGACATGGGAAAAAGCCTGATTCCGCCAGACAATGGCGACGATAATATTGAACCGGTTGATCTGAAAGCCGCGCTGGAAGAACGCTATCTGGCCTACGCGCTTTCGACAATCATGAACCGTGCCCTGCCGGATGTGCGCGACGGGCTCAAACCCGTCCACCGCAGAATCATGCATGCGATGCGGCTGTTGCGGCTTTCGCCCGACCAGTCCTATGCCAAATGCGCCCGCATCGTCGGCGAGGTCATGGGCAAGTTCCACCCGCATGGCGACCAGTCGATCTATGACGCGCTGGTGCGCCTGTCGCAGGATTTCGCCGTGCGTTATCCGGTTGTCGACGGGCAGGGCAATTTCGGCAATATCGACGGCGATAACCCGGCGGCCATGCGCTATACCGAAGCGCGGATGACCGACGTTGCCATGCTGCTTCTCGAAGGCATCACCGAGGATGCTGTCGACTTCCGCCCGACCTATAACGAGGAAGACGAAGAACCGATCGTTCTTCCCGGCGCCTTCCCGAACCTGCTCGCCAACGGCTCGTCCGGCATTGCGGTGGGCATGGCCACGTCGATCCCGCCGCACAATGTATCGGAACTCTGCGCCGCCGCCCTGCACCTGATCAGGCATCCCGAGGCGACGGTCGAAGAGCTGATGTCGCTGGAGGATGATCCCGAGGATCACACCAGGACCAGGGTGCGCGGGCCGGATTTCCCGACCGGTGGCGTGCTTGTCGAAAGCGCCGATGCCATTCTCGATGCCTACAAGACCGGGCGCGGCGGTTTCCGCCTGCGCGCCCGCTGGCATGTGGAGGATCAGGGACGCGGCACCTGGATCGTTGTCATCACCGAAATTCCCTATCAGGTGCAAAAATCCCGGCTGATCGAAAAGATCGCCGAGCTCCTGATCGCCAAGAAAATTCCCTTGCTGGATGACGTGCGCGACGAATCCACCGAGGATGTGCGCATCGTGCTCGAACCGAAGAGCCGCAGCGTCAATCCCGACATTCTGATGGAATCCCTGTTCAAGCTGTCCGAGCTGGAAACACGCTTTCCCCTGAATATGAATGTTCTCTCGAACGGCAAGGTGCCCAACGTCCTGTCGCTGCGCGACGTGCTCAAGCAATGGCTCGAACACCGCAAGGACGTCCTCATCCGCCGTTCGCGCCACCGGCTGGCCGAGATCGAGCGCCGCCTGGAAATTCTCGGCGGTTTCCTGATTGCCTATCTCAACCTCGATGAGGTGATCCGCATCATCCGCGAGGAGGATGAGCCCAAGCAGGAAATGATGACCCGTTTCGGGCTGAGCGATGTTCAGGCGGAAGCGGTCCTGAACATGCGCCTGCGGTCGTTGCGCAAGCTCGAGGAATTCGAAATCCGCAAGGAGTTCGACGGGCTGACCGCCGAAAAGGGCGAAATCGAGCAGTTGCTGGGTTCCGATGCCAAGCAGTGGCAGACCATTTCCTGGCAGATCGCCGAAATGCAGAAGAAATATGCGGCCGACACACCGCTCGGCAAGCGACGCACCACCTTTGCCGATGCGCCGCAGCACGACCAGGCCGATATTCACCATGCCATGATCGAGAAGGAGCCGGTGACGGTTGTCGTCTCGGAAAAGGGCTGGCTGCGCGCCATGAAGGGGCATCTGCCCGATTTCTCGTCGCTGACCTTCAAGGAGGGCGACAAGCTCAAGCTGGCATTCCACGCGGAAACCACGGACCGGATTCTGATCCTGACCACCGGCGGCAAGTTCTACACCATCGGCGCCAACAGCCTGCCCGGCGGGCGCGGTCATGGCGAGCCGATCCGCATCATCGTGGATATGGAGAACGATCAGGACATCGTCACGGCCTTCGTGCACAACCCCGGACGCCAGCTGCTGCTGTCATCCCATGACGGCAACGGCTTCCTCGTGCCGGAGGCGGATGTCATGGCCAATACCCGCAAGGGCAGGCAGGTGATGAACGTCAAGGCGCCGGATGAGGCGCGCCATTGCATTCCCGTCACCGGTGACAGCGTGGCGATTGTCGGCGAGAACCGCAAGATGCTGGTGTTCCCGCTGGCGGAAATCCCCGAACTCGGGCGCGGCAAAGGCGTACGCCTGCAGCGCTACAAGGATGGCGGCGTCTCCGATATCCGCGTCTTTGCCATGGAGCGGGGGCTCACATGGCAGGATGCGGCGGACCGGACGTTCACGCGCAGCCGGGAGGAACTGGCCGAATGGATCGGGCCGCGTGCTTCCGCCGGCCGCATGGTGCCGAAGGGTTTCCCGCGCTCGGGCAAGTTTTCCTGACATCGACGTGACGGCTGATTGAAAAATTAAACGAGAGCGTTCATTCTCGTATTGACCGGTTTTGCGTTTCGCTGTAAATGAGAGTGAACATTCGCTCTTTTTTGTGGTGCCTCGTGACCGACAGTATTCTGCCAAAGCAGTCGAAGCTCCTAACCGATGACGGATCGGACAGGGAATCCGGTTGTTTTGTCGCCAAGCTGTTCGGCAAACGGGCGCAGAACCGCGAAGTGCAGGAAGCGCGCATCCTTGAAGCCGCCACCAACTGTTTTGTCCGTGCGGGCTTTCGTGGCGCATCGATGAATGACATCTGCTCCGAGGCCGGCATGAGCCCCGGTGCGCTTTACCGTTACTTCCCCTCGAAGGAATCCCTGATCGAAGCCATCGTCGCCGGCCATCGCAAGGCAAGCGCCGAAATTCTCGACCGCATGAGCGGGTACGGCAACATCATCGATGCGCTTGTGATGGTGGGCCTCGATCACGTTCGCCAGAAGTCGGCGAACGGCGTTGACGACGCCAGCGCGCGGCTTTTTGCCGAAGTGCGGGCGGAAGCCATCCGCAACGAGGCCGTTGCGGCCCAATGCGAGCTTTATGAAGGACAGATGCGCGAAAAGCTTCTGTCGGCCGTCGGCGCCGCCAAGGCCCGGGGCGAGATTGATCCCGTCGGTGACCTTGAGCTTGTCGTGGCCAGCCTTGCCGCCATGGGCGAGGGGATCATCATGCGGAATTTTCCGGCACAGGGTGTGCCTGTCGAGGCGCTGGAGCCGATGTTCCGCGCTCTTGCAGTCGGCATCCTGCGCCCCGTGCAAGCATAAATACTGACATACCGATCCAGCAAATACCTCTTTTGATCAGGTAATCCGATGCGCAACCGTCGCACTAAACTTCTGGCATCCGTCGTTCTGGCCCTCGGCCTCACCGCCACGCTCGTCCCGGCCGCCATGGCCGAGGACAAAACGGCCGTACAGGCGGTCAAGCCGCCCGTCATCAATGTCATTCCGGCCGCCGAAGCCGAGATGGTCGCGTCCATCACCGTCACCGGCACCATCGTTCCGCGTCAGGAAGTTGCCGTGGGAACCGATGTGGCGGGGCTGATCGTGCTCGAACTCAGCGCCGATCAGGGTGACCGGGTGAAGGAGGGCGATATCATCGCCCGCCTCGACAAATCGTCCCTCGAAATCCAGCTGGCGCAGATCGAGGCGCAGCGCGCCCAGGCCGAAGCATCCATCGCCCAGTCGGAGGCGCAGATCGTTGATGCGCAGATCGCCGTCCGGCAGGCCCAGGAAGCGCTCGACCGCGCCCGCGCCCTGTCGGCCAAGGGCATTACCTCCAAAGCCGATTTCGACAATGCCACCAATGCCTATGACAGCGCCAATGCCCGGCTCAACACATCCCGGCAGGCGCTGGTTGCCAGCCAGTCGCAGCTGCAATTGGTGGCCGCGCAGAAACGCGATGTCCTGCTGCGCATCGAAAAGGCCGATGTCAAGGCACCGACGACCGGCGTCGTCCTCAGCCGCAATGCGCTGCTTGGCGGGATCGTGTCGATGAATGCCGGTCCGCTGTTCCGCATCGCCCGCGACGGCGAGTTCGAACTTTCGGCCAATATACCGGAAGTGGATTTGCCGCGCCTCAAGCCTGACATGCCGGTGGCCGTGCGCGTGTCCGGCATGGAGCAGCCGGTTTCCGGCCGGGTCCGCCTCATCTCCCCGGAAATCACCGCAAGCTCGCGCCTCGGTGCGGTGAAGATTTCACTGGAGCGCAATGACGCGATCCGGCCCGGCAACTTTGCCCGTGCGGTCATCGAATTGACCCGGCGCAATGGCGTCAGCGTCCCGCTCTCGGCCGTTGTCTATCGCGGCCCGACGGCCCTTGTGCAGGTGGTCAAGGACGGCGTGGTCGACACGCGCAAGGTCACCCTCGGCATCCGCAATGACCGCGCTGTGGAAGTGCTCGACGGCCTTGCCGACGGCGAAGACGTTGTCGCGCGGGCCGGTACGTTCGTTGCCAATGGCGACCGGGTGACGCCCATGCGCATTGCCGCGGAAACGACGGGGGCAGTCAAATGAACTGGAACATTTCCGCCTGGTCGATCCGCAATCCGGTTCCGTCGATCCTGCTGTTTGTCGTGCTCGTCGTTCTCGGCCTGATGAGCTTTTCCAAGCTGCCGATCACCCGCTTTCCCAATATCGATGTTCCCCTGATTTCCGTGGCGATCACCGATCCCGGCGTTGCGCCGAGCGAGCTGGAAACCCAGATCGCCAAGCGTGTCGAGGATTCGGTTGCCAACATCACCGGCGTGAAGAACGTCACCACCACGCTGACCGAAGGCATTTCGACGACGCTCGTCGAGTTCCGCCTCGAAGTGGATACGCAAAAGGCGCTCAACGATGTCAAGGATGCGGTCACCCGTATCCGCAGCGATCTGCCTGCCACGATCAAGGAACCCATTGTCAGCTCTGTCGATGTCGAGGGCTCGTCGATCCTGACCTATGCGATTTCCGCGCCGGCGATGACATCCGAGGAACTGTCGTGGTTCGTCGACGACAAGATTCTGCGCGATATCCAGGGCGTCAAGGGTGTCGGCCGTGTCGAACGCTATGGCGGCGTGACGCGGGAAATCCGCGTCTCGCTCGATCCGGACCGTCTGACGGCATTGGGCGTGACTGCATTTGACGTCAACCGCGCGCTGAAATCGATGAATGCCGATCTGACCGGCGGGCGCGGCGATCTGGGTTCAACCCAGCAGACCATCCGTACCCTTGGCGCATCCCGCACGCTGGACGACCTGCGCAGCGTCGAAATTCCGCTGGCGGGCGGGCGCTCTGTCCGGCTGGATGCCATCGGCACCGTGTCGGATTCGTTCCAGGAACCCAAATCCTTTGCCCGCGTCAACAACCAGACCGTTGTGTCCCTCGGCGTGTTCCGCGCCAAGGGTGCCAGCGATGCTGATGTGTTCAAGCGGGTTCAGGACCGCATGGACCTGCTGACGCAGAAATACCCCGATGTGCGGTTCAGCATCATCGACAATGCGGTGAACTACACCTACGGCAATTACGAAGCCGCCATGAGCTCGCTGGTCGAAGGCGCGCTGCTGTCGATCGTCGTGGTCTTCCTGTTCCTGCGCAATATCCGCGCGACGCTGATCGCGGCGATTGCCCTGCCTCTGTCCGCCATCCCGACATTCTGGGCCATCGATATGCTCGGCTTCTCGCTGAACCTGATCAGTCTGCTCGGCATCACGCTGGTGACGGGTATTCTCGTCGACGACGCCATCGTGGAGATCGAGAACATCGTCCGGCACATGCGGTCGGGCAAATCGCCTTACCGCGCGTCGCTGGAAGCGGCCGACGAAATCGGACTTGCCGTTATCGCCATTTCCGTAACGATCATTGCGGTGTTTGCGCCGGTCAGTTTCATGAGCGGCATTGCCGGACAATATTTCAAGCAGTTCGGCCTGACGGTCGCCGTGGCGGTGTTCTTCTCGCTGCTGGTCGCCCGCCTGATCACGCCGATGATGACGGCCTATCTCCTGCGCGACGGCAAGAACCTGCACCATGAGGACAATGACACCGGCTGGGTTGGCGCCTATACACGCTTCCTTGGCGTGACGCTGCGCTATCGCTGGCTCACGCTGATCAGCGGCGTCCTGCTGTTTGCAACGGCCATCTGGGCCATGGGGTTCCTGCCATCCGGATTTGTCCCGGCGCAGGACGAGGCGCGGGTGGCGGTCAATCTCGAGCTGACGCCGGGTTCGCGCATCGATGAAACCCGCCGCGTCACCGATGAAGCGGCGCTGCGGGTCCGGGAAATCCCGGAAGTGCAGCAGACCTATGTCGTCGGCGGGTCGTCGCCAAAGGGCGAGACGGACACGCGCCGCGCGACCATGATCGTCAAGCTCAGCCACAAGAGCGAGCGCAACCGGAGCCAGAAGCAGATCGAAGCCGAGATTTTCGCCAAGCTTTCCGAAGTGCCGGATCTGCGCGCCAACTTTGTCAATGATCGCGGCGAACGCGAATTTGCCGTCGGCGTCATCGGCACGGACGGCCAGAAGGTGAGCGAGCAGGCCCGGTCCATGCAGAGCGGCATGACGGCAACGGGCAGCTTCCAGGCGGTGTCCTCCAGCGCCGCGCTGGACCGTCCGGAAATCATCGTGACACCGCGCATGGACAAGCTGGCCGAGCTTGGCCTGTCCACGGCTGCCGTTTCCGATGCGCTGCGCGTGGCGACGCTTGGCGATCTCGATGCCAATCTGGCGAAATACACCGTGGGTGACCGGCAGATTCCGATCCGGGTTCAGCTGACCGAGGACGCCCGCCGCGACCTGACCGTCTTGAACACGCTGACCGTGACCGCCCCATCCGGCGTCGTGGTGCCGCTGGCATCCATCGCACAGGTCAGTTTCGGCCAGGGACCGTCGTCCATCGAACGCTTCAACCGCGAACGGCGCGTCGTCGTCGGCGCCAACATGGCCGGCGGCAAGGAGATCGGCGAGGGGCTTTCCATCGTCAAGGGCTTGCCGCAGGTCAAATCCATGCCGGATGGCGTGCGCATTCAGGAAACTGGCGACGCTGAAGTGATGGGCGAAGTGTTCGCGGGCTTCCGCAATGCGATGATCATGGGCCTGATGCTGGTGTTCGTGGTGCTGATCCTGCTCTTCGGCAGTATCTTCCACGCCTTCACCATCCTGATGTCATTGCCGTTGTCGATTGCCGGTGTGGCCGCCGCCCTGCTGCTCACCAACAATTCCGTGTCCATGGCCGTGGTCATCGGTATTCTCATGCTGATGGGCATCGTCACCAAGAACGCCATCATGCTGGTCGATTTTGCCATTGAAGAGGTCAAGCACGGCATTCCGCGCAATGAGGCCATCATCGACGCGGGCCGCAAGCGCATCCGTCCCATTGTCATGACGACGATTGCCATGTCCGCGGGCATGGTGCCGGCGGCGCTGGCCTTCGGCGATGGCGGCGAGTTCCGGGCACCCATGGCCATCGCGGTGATCGGCGGGCTGCTGATCTCGACTGTCCTGTCGCTGGTGTTCGTGCCGTCCTTCTACACGATCATGGACGATCTCAGCCGCTGGATGGCGCGTGCGTTCCATTGGGGTTTCCGTCCGAACAAGCCGGACGAAGCCGAAACGGCCGCACGCCCTGGCGTGCGCACCGTGCCCGCCTATCCGGCACCGGGCTATGCCAGCGAGGCAGCCGAATAGGGGTTCTCAGATCGGGTGGCGGAATGCCGCCATCCGAGAGCGCTTGCGGGCGCTGTGCATCTGCCAGATCGAATGGCTGACCAGCGTGGTGATGATGATGATACCGCCGAACAGGGTGGGGTCGCTCGGACGTTCGGCAAAGACCAGCCAGACCCAGATCGGCGCCAGAACCGTCTCCAGCAGATAAAACATAGCCACTTCAGGCCCGGACAGGAAGCGCGGGCCGGTCGCCAGGCAGGCAAAGGCGATTGTCGTCACCACGGCGCCGTTGAAGATGATCCAGCCGGGCGCCGCGACGGAAAAGCCATGCTGTGAAACCATGAAAATCGCCACGGTCATCGGCAGGACGGTGCCGATAATGGCCGCAAAGCTCATATCCTTCTTCGAGGCGCGGGTGACCGTGATGGCGGAGGCGAGGAAGAATGTCGACATGAGAGCGATGATATTGCCGAACAGGTGCCCCGATGACAGGCCCTCGCGCACGATAATCCCGACGCCGATCAGCATGAAGAACATGGCGACGAAGGTTGCGGTTTTCGGGCGCTCCTTCAGGAAAATCCAGGAAAGCAGCGCGGCAAACACCGTGTTGAACGCCAGGATGAAGACAAGGTTGGCCGTCGAGGTGTTGTAGACGGCGATCATGAAGAAGATCGAGCCCAGGCCGTAAAGCCCGGCCACGGCAAAGCCGATCCGTCCCGGCAGGATGGTTTTGACCCGGCCGGTCACCATGCTCCACACCGCCCAGATGATCAGGGCGCAGATGAAGGTCGTGCCGCTGCGCAGCAGCAGGGTCGACCAGGTTTCCCCCTGGCCGAGGCGCAGCAGCGGGATATCGACGGAGAGTATCAGCCCGCCTATGCCCGTGATGAGCAGGCCCTTGCGGTGATCGAGATGCGGTTGGGACATTTCCTCTGACTTTCCAAGTCTTTTTCTTGTTTTGAGGCCCGAGCATTAGCCGCAAGCGCTGGCTTATTCTAGGGCCGGGATTCATTAATCTGTTTCGAAGGAAACGGGTAAGCGGTGCTGGAACCAATCGGTCACCCCCCTCTGTCCTGCCGGACATCTCCCCCACAAGGGGGGAGATCAGCCTTCACAGCTGTTTCAGTTAATCTCAAAGGCAGCAAAACTGGTAAACTATTGATGTCGATGTGATCTCCCCCCTCGTGGGGGAGATGGGCGGCAGCCCAGAGGGGGGTGAATTACAATAAGATGTGCTGCAACCCCGCTCAATCGCGGCGTTCCCAGCCCTTCGGGCCCAGATGTTCCTGGGGCTTGTAGCGGATTTTGTACTGCATCTTGCGCGAGCCCTCGACCCAGTAGCCGAGATAGACATGCGGGAGGCCGGCGGCAGCGGCGCGCTGGATATGATCGAGGATCATGAAGGTGCCGAGCGAACGGTCGGCGTAATCCGGATTGAAGAAGGAATAGACCATCGACAATCCGTCGCCCATGACATCGGTCAGCGCCACGGCGATCAGTTCGCCTTCGCCCTTCTTGGTGATGAAGGAATCCGGCCCGCGGCGGCGGTATTCGATGATCTGGGTGGGGACATGGGTGTCTTCAACCATCATCGCATAGTCGAGCACCGTCATTTCCGACATGCCGCCCTTGTTGTGCCGCGCGTCGAGATAGCGCCGGAAGAGGGCGTATTGTTCGGTCGAAGGTTCCGCCTGGTGGATATTGCCGATCAGGTCCCGGTTGTGGTTCCAGACCCGGCGCATGGATTTGTCCTGCTTGAACTCCCCGGCCAGAATCCGCACGGAAACGCAGGCCCGGCAATTCTCGCAGGCCGGACGGTAGGCAATGTTCTGGGAGCGGCGGAAACCGCCCTGGGTCAGGAGATCATTCAGCTCGGCGGCGCGCCCGCCGACGAGGTGTGTAAAAACCTTGCGCTCCAATTGCCCTTCCAGATAAGGACAGGGTGAGGGTGCTGTCAGGAAGAACTGCGGTGATTGCTGCGGTTGATGCGTCATTCGTTATCCTGGAACAGTCTGCAACCCCTATAGAATCGTAAGCCCCCCGAAAACGTCAATTCAATTATATTGCATTCAGATGTGAATGTCGCGGGTCGTCGTTGCAAACGTTACGGCCAGGACCGAGGTGCCAAGCAAAATGTCAGCCGTGCTCGTCATTGAGATTGTAGCAGGGCTGGCCGTTCCATGAATGGCTCGGCGCGTCCGCCTTGCCGTCGACCGTACGGCCCCAGCGGCCGGCGAAGGAACGGTAATCGTTGGAGAAGCGAATGGTCAGCAGACCCGAGCCGTATTTGTCGACCCAGACCATCGTGCGCTCGGTACCCTTGGCCGGATCTTTTTCCGCGAGGGTTCCCATGACGAGGCCATCGCGCGCTTCGATCTGGTATGTGCCCGATATGCGGCCATCACGATCCACATTGAGCGCCGTGACGACATCCCGGTAGTCGCCGCTTGAAATCACCTCGCCGCAAAACCGTCCGGCCGGCGAAGCAGCGATGCTGACGCCAAGTGCGGAACCATAGAATGCAAATGCCATTGCGGCGAGAGCAGCAAGCCTGAGATGAGTCATGGATGTGGCCGGTAAAGAAAGAAGGCTCCCGACGGGAGCCCTCTGGATTAATGATATGCGCGTACGACGACCGTACCAAGAAGAAGATCGTGGACCGTGCGTTTGCGGTCGACAACGAAAGTTGCGAGCAGGATCAGCGGTGTCAGCACCACATTCAATCCCCAGAACAGGACCGTATGGACGATGGCAAGCAGGCCATCGACCTTCTGGCCGTCAAGACGTTCGAGCCTGAGGCCCATCATCTGCATGCCCTTGGTTGCCTGGCGCGGTCCGCCAAGTGTTGTCGCCACATAGGCGAGTGCCACGGCCGGGAACATGATGCCGTACAGCATCCATCCAAGGCCAAGCGTTGCAACACCCAGAATGGCGATGATGATCGCAACCGGGATGCACAGGAAAAACACGATGACATAATCCATCAGGAACGCGAAAATGCGGCTGGACCGCACGCCCTGATACATCCGCCAGTCATCCAGGCGGTTGGTGATTATTTCGCCGTCAAGCGCGCTCGTATTCATTTCGTTTCCCGTTTCAAACACACGGACACAGTGCCGTGCTGCAGAACGTGGGAACTCCGGAATGGAAATTCAAGGAGATTTTGCGCAATAGGGCTGCATATGGCCATTGTGCGTGGTTCGACAAGCTCACCATGAGGGAGAGTGAGGATTGCAGGGAACGGTATTCTTCAATGTTCCCAATCGACTGTGCAGCCCATGCATTTCCCTCATGGTGAGCTTGTCGAACCACGCACGGAGCTGATTCAGTCTAAAGCCCGGCTTTCAGGCGCTCGGCGACAAGCGGGGCGAAATAGGTCAGGATGCCGTCGCAACCGGCTCGCTTGAACGCCAGCAGCGTTTCCATCATCACCCGTTCCTCGTCGATCCAGCCATTGGCGCCGGCGGCCTTGATCATCGTGTATTCGCCGGACACCTGATAGGCGAATGTCGGGACGCAGAATGTCTGCTTGAGCCGGTGGATGATGTCGAGATAAGGCAGGCCGGGCTTGACCATCAGTGAATCCGCGCCTTCCGCCAGATCCTGCTCCGCTTCGCGGACCGCCTCGTCCGTGTTGGCCGGATCGATGTAATAGGTCTTCTTGTCGCCCTTCAGGCGTCCCGACGTGCCGATGGCTTCGCGGTAGGGGCCATAGAAGGCCGATGCGAACTTGGTCGCATAGGCCATGATCGCCACATCCTGGAAACCATTCTGGTCCAGCGCTTCGCGGATGGCGCCGATACGGCCATCCATCATGTCGGACGGTGCAATGATATCGGCACCGGCGGCTGCCTGCAGCACGGCGCCGCGGGTGATCTGCGCCACCGTCTCGTCATTGACGATGATGCCGTCGCGCAGAATGCCATCATGGCCATGACTGGTGAACGGGTCGAGCGCCACATCGGTGATCATGCCGATTTCCGGCACTGCGTCCTTGATGGCGCGGGTGGCGCGGTTGATCAGGTTGTCGGCATCGAGAATGCCCGATCCCGTCTCATCGCGCAGCGCCGGATCGATATTGGCGAAGGTGGCAATGGCCGGAATGCCGAGCTTTGCGGCACGCTCCGCCTCGCGCGCGGCCATATCCACAGAAAAGCGCTGCACGCCGGGCATGGCGGCAATGTCTTCACGGCGATTCGTCCCCTCGCACAGAAAGATCGGCCAGATCAGGTCATTCACCGTCAGCTGGTTCTCCTGAACCAGGCGGCGCGACCAGTCAGCCTTGCGCATGCGGCGCAGGCGGCGGCTCTGCGTGATTTCATCGACGGTCCTGCCGGTGCTGGCATGAAAAGGGGAAACTTTGTTCATGATGGCTGCCTTATCCGCGTGCGGCGGACTTTCTGCTGTTGTTTAGAAGTGTTTTAACAGGCTTCCCCCCTCGGACCAAGATGCTTGGCAACAGATGTGATCCATTGACGCGGTGCGCCGGAGTTTCCTAACCTCATAATAATCAATGAGGAGGGGTGCATGGAAATCGATTTCGGCGGCGAAGGCGAAGTAGTATTCGAAACCAGGGGCAAGGCCGGACTGGTTCGTTTGACACGCCCGAAAGCCCTCAATGCCCTGACCCCGATCATGGTCCGGGCGATGCATCGCGCCCTGCAGGCCTGGGCCGCCGATCCCGATATCGCCTGCGTTATCGTTGAGGGGGAGGGCCGCGCCTTTTGTGCGGGCGGCGATATTCTTGCCGTCTACCATGCGGGGCAGGCGGGCAAGCCGCTCTATGACTTCTTTTACGACGAGTACCGGCTCAATGCCTTCATCCGCCACTTTCCAAAACCTTATGTTTCCCTGATCGACGGCATCGTCATGGGCGGTGGAGTCGGCATTTCCGTGCATGGCTCGCACCGGATCGTCACGGAAAATGTCATGTTCGCCATGCCGGAAGTTGGCATCGGCTTCTTTCCCGATGTGGGCGGCAGTGCCTTCCTGCCGCATTTGCCCGAACATTTCGGCACCTATCTTGCCCTGACCGGCAACCGTATCCGCCAGGGCGACTGCCTGCAGAGCGGCATTGCCACCCATGCCATCCGGGCGCAGGACAAGGAGGCGATCCGCCATAGCCTGATCAAAACAGGCGACCCGGCGGAAGCCTTGCACGGCAAAACGATCAATCCGGACTATGAAACCAGTGAAAAAATACGCGATATGATCGGCGTGCTCTTCGATTCGCAAACGCTCGGCGGTTGTCTCATCCGCTTGGCTGCCGCCGGCGTGAACGGAAACGAGGATGCGCAGCGCGTTCTGGATATCGTCAGGACACGTTCTCCCACCAGCCTGCACGTGACGTTCAGGCAGATCGAAGAAGGACGTGATCTCGACATGGATCAATGCATGCAGATGGAATACCGGATCCTGTCCCGAATGCTGGAAAACCACGATTTCTATGAAGGTGTCCGGGCGCTGCTGGTCGATAAGGGCAATGCGCCGGTCTGGCAGCCTGCAACGGTCGAAGACGTGACGCCGGAGATGGTGGACGCTTATTTCGCGCCGCTGGGCGAGCGGGAACTGCAGCTTACATGATCGAGAAGCCCACCCATCTGCCCTTCGATTCGACGCTGGCCCAGACCGGATTCATCTGGCTGCTGCGTTTGGTGTCACTGTATTGCCTCGCGGCCGGTGTCGGTTACTGGGTGCAGATCATGGGCTATTACGACGGGCTGCTCTGGCGCTTCGATTTGATGCCCTGGCAATGGAAGGTAGCGTCCGTGTCGCTGGCCATGCTGTTTCCCGTGGCGGCGACCGGGCTCTGGATGATGGTTTCGTGGGGCCCCGTCATCTGGTTCGTGGCTGCCGCGGGTGAGACGCTGATGTTCACCGTGTTCTGGGAATACTTTTATTACCGGCCGGCAATCGCCGTTATCCATGGCTGCGTCGCCTTGCTCTATATCGCCTTCCGTATCGTGCTTTTGCTGCAGAAGCGCCAGCAGGCCATGCCGCAGCGGTAAGTCTTCATTAAGCCTGAAATTGCATGCCTTGTGGTAAGGTACTGTTAAGTCTGAGTTTTAATTCGAATTTTATGCGTATTCGATAGTGTTGCCTCAACGGTGAGAAAAATACACCGAAACAACAGTGAGGCAGGTATTATGAACAACATACAGAGAAAGTCTGGCACGAGCCCGCATGCGACCGTCAATGATACAGCATTGCGGACTCTTTATCTTGAAGCACTTCAGTTGGTCGAACGTCTGCATCGTCGTTTACTTGACGTTGTCAAAGATGAATTCGACCGCAACGGCCGCAGCGACATCAACGCCATCCAGGCATTGCTGCTTTTCAACATCGGCAATGCTGAACTGACCGCCGGTGAACTGCGCAGCCGCGGCTACTATCTCGGCTCGAACGTGTCCTACAATCTGAAGAAACTGGTCGAACTCGGCTTCATCTCCCACGAGCGTTCCCGCACCGACCGGCGTTCGGTTCGCGTCAGCCTGACGGAGAAGGGCAATGAAGTGGCCGAACTGGTTGCAGGCCTTTACGAGCGTCACGTGGCGTCGATCGAGCATGTCGGCGGCATCAAGGCGGAAGAATTCCAGTCGATGAACAAGGCGTTGCAGCGTCTCGACCGCTTCTGGAACGATACCATCGCCTACCGCATGTAATCCTCGAGACCACTGTCAAACAAAAGCCCGGCTTCGCGTGACAGCGAAGGCGGGCTTTGCTGTGCAGGGCTGTGCCTGCGGGGCAAAAGTCATCAATCCGCCATAATGGCGTGGAAAGGCGTTTTGAGTTATTCCATAATTCAGTGAAGCTTAAATAGCGGCCTCCGCACGGGCTGATCGGCGCTCGAACCATCACGATAACGCGATCAGTGCAAAAGTTGCTGTTTATTAAGGGTGTTCCTGATAATTTTGGAAACCATAATCCGTGTTCTGCGTTATGAGGCGACGGGTTGGTTACAGAACTTCCAATTGGGTTGGGCAATACTATGAAGAAACTAGGATCATCAGCGCTTGATCGCCGCACATTCCTCACGGGCGTGGCAACAGCTGGTTTGGCTGCCATTGCATCGTCCGCCTGGGCGGAAGATGCCGCAATCAACGACATCCTTGCTTCTCCACGCCGCGGCAACTGGGACGATCAGTTCGACGCACGCTCCAGCGCCCACGCCAAGGTGGCCAGCTTCCAGCCGATTGCCAGCCCCGAGACGGTGTCCTTCATTCAGGCGGCCATCAACAGCTACAACCAGATCGTTGCCGGTGGCGGCTGGCCGAACGTGCCGGTTACCACCAAACTGCAACTCGGCGTTGTCGATCCTTCCGTTTCCATCCTGCGCAAGCGCCTGATGGTATCGGGCGATCTGTCCGCGAGCGCCGGCATTTCCAATTCGTTCGACACCTATGTCGATGCGGCGGTGAAGCGTTTCCAGTCCCGCCACGGCCTTCCCGCCGATGGTGTCATGGGCCAGTTCACCATTGCCGCCATGAACATTCCGGCCAATATCCGGCTCGGCCAGCTGCAGACCAATCTGGAGCGCGTGCGCACGCTCGCCGCTGCCAACCAGGGCGCCCGCTATGTCATGGTCAATATTCCGGCCGCGCAGATCGAGGCTGTCGAGGGCGGCCGCGTCGTGCAGCGCCATACGGCCATTGTCGGCAAGATCGACCGCCAGACGCCGATTCTCGACTCCAAGATTTCCGAAGTCATTCTCAACCCTTACTGGACGGCACCGAAGTCGATCATCCAGAAGGATATTATCCCGCTGATGCGCAAGGACCCGACATACCTCACGCGCAACAAGATCCGCCTGTTCAACGAACAGCGCCAGGAAGTGCCGCCGGAAAGCGTCGACTGGAACACCGACGATGCGGTCAAGCTGATGTTCCGTCAGGACCCGGGCAAGATCAACGCCATGTCCTCGACCAAGATCAACTTCCCCAATCCCTACGCGGTTTACATGCATGACACGCCGCAGCAGGGCAATTTCAACAAGCTGATGCGCTTCGATTCCTCCGGCTGCGTGCGCGTGCAGAACGTGCGCGACCTGAATGTCTGGCTGCTGCGCAACACGCCGGGCTGGGACCGCCAGACCATGGATGCGACGATCAAATCCGGCGTAAACACGCCGATTGCCGTTGCCGATCCGGTTCCCCTGCATTTCGTCTATGTCAGCGCCTGGTCGACCGGCGACGGCGTTGTCCAGCTGCGCGACGATATTTATGAGCGCGATGGCCAGCAGGCCCTGTCGATCGGCACCAACACCTGATCGCTGCATCTGCTTGAAGATGCTGATATTGCAAAGACCGCCTCCGGGCGGTCTTTTTGCATTTGAATGGTGGATGGCGGTTTCGGGCTAGTGCTTTTCGCCCACCGGCCATTGGCCTTGATCGTTTAAGTATGATAATGCGCCGGAAATACCTACTCACTTACCGGCAAATGAGGGTCCAGGCACCATGTCGAATGCAAGCGCTTCCGTTGCAGATACATTTTTCAACGCATCACTCGAAGACATCGATCCGGAAATTTTTGGCTCCATCCGCAAGGAACTGGGCCGCCAGCGCCACGAGATCGAGCTGATCGCCTCGGAAAACATCGTTTCGCGCGCCGTGCTTGAGGCACAGGGCTCGATCATGACCAACAAATATGCCGAGGGCTATCCGGGCAAGCGCTATTATGGCGGCTGCCAGTTTGTCGATATCGCGGAAGAACTGGCCATCGAGCGCGCCAAAAAACTGTTCAACTGCGAATATGCCAATGTGCAGCCGAATTCCGGCAGCCAGATGAACCAGGCCGTATTCCTGGCACTGCTGCAGCCGGGCGACACCTTCATGGGCCTCGACCTCAATTCCGGCGGGCACCTGACCCACGGTTCGCCCGTCAACATGTCCGGCAAATGGTTCAACGTCGTGTCCTACGGCGTGCGCCAGGACGACAACCTGCTCGACATGGCCGAAATCGAACGTCTGGCGCATCAGCACAAGCCAAAGCTGATCATTGCCGGCGGCACGGCCTATTCGCGCGTCTGGGATTTCGAGCGCTTCCGCCAGATCGCCGATGCGATCGGCGCCTATCTCATGGTCGACATGGCGCACATCGCCGGTCTCGTGGCTGCCGGTGCGCACCCGTCGCCGCTGCCGCATGCGCATGTCACCACCACCACGACGCACAAATCCCTGCGCGGCCCGCGCGGCGGCATGATCCTGACCAACGACGCTGATATTGCCAAGAAGATCAATTCGGCTGTCTTCCCCGGCCTGCAGGGCGGACCGCTGATGCATGTCATCGCCGCCAAGGCCGTGGCTTTCGGCGAAGCGCTGAAGCCGGAATTCAAGACCTACGGCCAGAATGTCGTGAACAATGCCCGTACCCTGGCAGAATCGCTGAAGAAGAACGGCCTCAACATCGTTTCGGGTGGCACGGACAACCATTTGATGCTGGTGGACCTGCGTCCCAAGAACGCCACCGGCAAGCGTGCGGAAGCCGCGCTTGGCCGCGCCAACATCACCTGCAACAAGAACGGTATCCCGTTCGACCCGGAAAAGCCGTTCGTCACCTCGGGCGTGCGCCTGGGCACCCCGGCTGGCACGACGCGCGGTTTCGGCGCGGCCGAATTCACCGAGATCGGCAATCTGATTTCGGAAGTGCTCGATGGCCTGAAGGTCGCCAATTCCGACGAGGGCAATGCAGCGGTTGAAAAGGCTGTGCAGACCAAGGTGGTCGAGCTGACCGGCCGCTTCCCGCTTTACCCCTATCTCGGACAGTAAATCCGGGAGAATTACTGAAAATGGCGGTGCTTGAGCGCCGCCATTTTTGTTTGCGGGTGCGGGAGGAAGTGCGTGGTTCGACAAGCTCACCATGAGGGAGGTGAGTTGGCGTCAATCGATTCGCAAACGCTGCGGGGTATGGCTCCCTGCAATCCTCCATCTCCCTCATGGTGAGCTTGTCGAACCACGCACAGCAGCTTTGCCACCCGCCGGTCAAGATTAGTCACACCAACCATTTCTTTGACACATCGTTGCGGCCAGGGTGCTTTTATATCGTACCGAAAGTCACTATCTTCCCTAACGATTTCAGAATCATCTCCGGAAAGCCAAACGATGCGTTGTCCCTACTGCCAGTCTGAGGATACTCAGGTGAAAGATTCCCGCCCCGCCGAAGATGGGGCGGTGATCCGCAGGCGGCGCATCTGTACCGTGTGCGGCGGGCGCTTCACCACCTTCGAGCGCGTGCAGCTGCGCGATCTCAGCGTGATCAAGAAGAGTGGCCGCAAGGTGGCTTTCGACCGCGACAAGCTGATGCGTTCGGTGGAAGTGGCGCTGCGCAAGCGGCAGGTCGATCCGGAACGGGTGGAGCGCGCGGTGTCGGGCATCGTCCGCCAGCTCGAAAGCTCCGGCGAACCGGAGGTCAGCTCCGACGAAATCGGCCGGCTGGTCATGGATGCGCTGAAAGGCATCGATGACATCGCCTACATCCGCTTCGCCTCGGTCTACCGCAATTTCCGCGAGGCCAAGGATTTCCACAATGTGATCGACGAAATCACCGCTGGCGATGTTGCGTCCGATCCGGTCGAGGATGAGTGAACCGCATGAACCCATCGGAGCAGAGTGCGCTTGACCGGCGCTACATGGCTGCGGCCATTCGTTTGTCGCGCAGCCATCAGGGGCTGACGGGAACAAACCCGTCCGTCGCGACGCTGATTGTCGACAAGGATGGTGTCATTGCCGGGCGCGGTGTGACCGCCATCGGCGGGCGGCCGCATGCGGAAACACAAGCCTTGGCCGAGGCTGGCGACCGGGCGAGGGGCGCCACGGCCTATGTCACGCTCGAACCCTGCGCCCATCACGGCAAGACGCCGCCCTGTGCCGATGCGCTTGTGACAGCGGGCGTCAGCCGCGTCGTTGCCGCCGCCAATGACCCGGATGACCGGGTGGCGGGCAGGGGCTATGCCATCCTGCGCAATGGCGGCATCGAGGTGGTGACCGGCGTTCTGGCGGCGGAAGCCGCCGATTATCTCGCCGGCTACCTGATTCGATCATCGAAAAAACGCCCGGAAGTGACTCTGAAACTTGCACTTTCCGCCGATGGCTATATCGGCAGGCACGGGACGGGCCAGATTGCCATCACCGGCCCGGTTGCGCGGGCGCAGGTGCACCTGATGCGGGCTGAATCCGATGCCATTCTCGTGGGAATTGGCACGGCGCTGGCCGATGACCCCGTCTTGACCTGCCGCCTGCCGGGGCTGGAAAACCGTTCGCCGGTGCGCGTCGTGCTCGACAGCCGGCTGCGTCTGCCGCTGGACAGCAAGCTGGTGCAGTCGGCGGGTAGCGTTCCCCTGTGGATTGCCGCCAGCGCCCAGGCCGATCCGGCCAAGCGCCAGGCGCTGGTCGCGGCGGGCTGCCGCATGCTCGCGACCGAAACCGATTGCGGCGCAACCGCGCTGCCGGAACTGCTCGACGATCTGGCCGCGCAGGGCATCGCCACGCTGATGGTGGAGGGCGGTGCTGCCGTCGCGTCCGCGCTTCTGCAGGACGATCTCGTTGACCGCATTGCGCTTTTTGAAGGCCCGCTGGCAATCGGATCGGACGGCGGTCTTGCAGTACCGGAACTTTCTTCCCATATCGCTCGTGACTTCACGCTGTCGCGGGATGACCGCTTCGGTGACGATCACTATCGCGAATACGTAAGACCCATCTGAGGAACCATGCATGTTTACGGGAATTGTAACGGATATCGGCAAGATAGGTCAGGTCAAGCCGCTCAATGAAGGCGTGCTTCTGCGCGTGGAGACCAATTACGATCCGCAGACGATCGAGATCGGCGCCTCCATCTCCTGTTCAGGCGTGTGCCTGACCGTCGTGACGCTGCCGGAAAAGGGTTCGAATGCCCGCTGGTTCGAGGTGGAAGCCTGGGAAGAGGCTCTGCGCCTGACCAGCATCGCCAACTGGAAGAACGGCACGCGCATCAATCTGGAACGCTCGCTGAAGCTGGGCGACGAGATGGGCGGGCACCTTGTCTCCGGCCATATCGATGCCATGGCCGAGATCGTCAAGCGCGAGGATGAGGGCGATGCCGTCCGCTTCACGCTGCGGGTGCCGGAAGAACTGGCGCGGTTCATCGCGCCGAAAGGCTCCGTGGCGCTCGACGGCACGTCGCTGACGGTCAATGCCGTCAATGGCAATGAATTCGATGTCCTCTTGATCCGCCATTCGCTCGAAGTCACCACCTGGGGCGACCGCAAGGCCGGTGACAAGGTGAATATCGAGATCGATCAGATGGCGAGATACGCTGCACGGCTTGCAGAATATCCGAAATCAGCCTAGGACCACACGCAGAGGCGGAGCATCTTCGCCACCCCCATTGAGTTCTGGAGTTTTCCATGTCCAAAAAAAAGGCGCATGCGCCCCATCTGTTGATCGTGGAAGCGCGATTCTACGACGACCTGTCGGATGCCCTGCTGAACGGTGCCAAGCTGGCGCTCGATGAAGGCAAGGCAACCTATGATATCGTGACCGTTCCCGGCGCGCTTGAAGTGCCTGCCGCCATTTCCTTTGCCCTCGATGCAGCGGAAGACGGCGGAACGGAGTATGATGGCTTCGTGGCACTTGGTACGGTCATTCGCGGCGAAACCTATCATTTCGATATCGTTGCCAATGAATCCTGCCGTGCTCTGATGGAGCTTGCGGTGGATGAAAGCATTGCCATCGGCAATGGCATTCTCACCGTCGAGAACGAAGAGCAGGCCTGGGCCCGTGCCCGCCGCGAGGACAAGGACAAGGGTGGCTTTGCAGCGCGCGCTGCCTTGACCATGATTGCCCTCAAGGAAAAACTCGGAGCCTGACCGGATGCCTGCTTCCAAAGATGGGGAAAGTCCCGCTGTAAAGCCCGCCAACAAACGCGGCGTTGCCCGCCTGGCGGCGGTGCAGGCACTGTACCAGATGGATGTTGCCGGAACCGGCGTGATCGAGGTGGTGGCGGAATATGAAGCACACCGTCTCGGCAAGGAAGTCGACGGTACGCAGTATCTGGATGCCGATCCGCAATGGTTCCGTGCCATTGTCGCCGGTGTGGTTGCCGAGCAGACATCCCTCGATCCGATGATCCGTCAGGCCCTGACCGAAGACTGGCCGCTGTCGCGGCTCGATTCCACGCTGCGGGCGATCCTGCGCGCCGGTATCTGGGAACTGAAGAACCGTCCCGATGTGCCGACGGCGGTTATCGTTTCGGAATATATCGACATCGCCAAGGCCTTCTACACGGAAGACGAACCCAAACTGGTGAATGCCGTGCTCGACCGTCTGGCCTTCGAACTGCGCGGTGAAAGCCGCGGCGCGAAGAACCCGCGCGGCTGACGTCCATTCATTGAAAGTGGCGGGCACCCCCCTCTGTCCTGCCGGACATCTCCCCCACAAGGGGGGGAGATCACATCGGCATCGATGTTGTTACAGTGTCTTTGACGTTGGCAGTTGATTTGCAGTGGCTCTGACAGCTGATCTCCCCCCTTGTGGGGGAGATGGGCGGCAGCCCAGAGGGGGGTGTTCCATCGTGCCTGTTGGCAAGCTTATCCCAACCCTGAGCCGCCTCAGCGAAAGGCCTTGACCTTTTCGCATCCGCTTCGTTACTCCTAGTACATACGGTCGCGTTTCTGCCGGCCTGGCAGATTTTGCGTGCCGTACCGAACCTGACCTGGGGAGGGGTATTTTTCGGGTCAAAATCTGAGGGAGTGGCATGACTATACTGTTTCTCGTCATCGCCTGCGGTCTGCTGTCTGTCGTTTACGCTTTCTGGGCTACCCAATCGGTGCTCGCAGCGGACCAGGGCAATGCGCGCATGCAAGAAATCGCCGGTGCAATTCGCGAAGGTGCACAGGCCTATCTCACACGTCAGTATACCACGATCGCCATGGTTGGCGTCGTTGTCTTTCTAGCAGTCTGGTACCTCTTGTCTTCCACCGCAGCGGTCGGCTTCATGATCGGTGCGGTCTTGTCGGGGCTTGCCGGTTTCATCGGCATGCATGTTTCCGTCCGCGCCAATGTGCGCACGGCGCAGGCATCGTCCCGCAGTCTCGCCGCCGGTCTCGAGATCGCCTTCAAATCCGGCGCGATCACCGGCATGCTGGTGGCCGGTCTCGCGCTTTTGGGCGTCTCGGTCTACTATTATATCCTGACCGGCCCGATGGGCCATCTGCCTGCGGACCGTGTTGTCATTGACGCGCTTGTCTCCCTCGGGTTCGGTGCGTCGCTTATTTCCATCTTCGCCCGTCTTGGCGGTGGCATCTTCACCAAGGGTGCTGATGTCGGCGGCGATCTCGTCGGCAAGGTCGAAGCCGGAATTCCCGAAGATGACCCGCGCAATCCGGCAACCATCGCCGACAATGTGGGCGACAATGTCGGCGACTGCGCCGGCATGGCCGCCGACCTTTTCGAAACCTATGCGGTGACCATTGTTGCCACCATGGTTCTGGGTGCCATCTTCTTTGCCGCAACGCCCGTCCTGAGCACGGTCATGCTCTATCCGCTCGCCATCTGCGGCGCCTGCATCATCACCTCGATTGCCGGGACGTTCTTCGTCAAGCTCGGTGCGAACAACTCGATCATGGGTGCGCTCTACAAGGGCCTGATCGTGACGGGTCTTCTGTCGATTGCCGGTCTTGCCCTTGCCACGTCGATGACTGTCGGCTGGGGTGAGGTGGGAACGGTCGCAGGCAAGTCGATCACCGGCATCAACCTCTTCTATTGCGGCCTTGTCGGGCTCGTGGTGACGGGATTGATCGTGGTGATCACCGAATATTATACCGGCACCAACAAGCGTCCGGTCAATTCGATTGCCCAGGCGTCGGTGACCGGCCACGGCACCAACGTCATCCAGGGTCTGGCCGTGTCGCTTGAATCGACGGCGCTGCCCGCCCTGGTCATCGTCGGCGGCATCATCTCGACCTACCAGCTTGCCGGGCTGTTCGGCACCGGCATCGCCGTTACCGCCATGCTCGGCATTGCCGGCATGATCGTTGCGCTCGATGCCTTCGGTCCGGTGACGGACAATGCCGGCGGTATCGCGGAAATGGCCGGGCTTGATCCGGACGTGCGCAAGTCCACCGACGCGCTGGATGCCGTTGGCAACACGACGAAAGCCGTGACCAAGGGCTATGCCATCGGTTCGGCCGGTTTGGGCGCACTGGTGCTGTTTGCCGCCTATTCCAACGACCTGCAGTTCTTCATCAGCGAAGCGAACAAGGATGGTTCGACGGCCTTCTCCTATTTCAAGGGAATCGGCGCCGTATCGTTTGAGCTTTCCAATCCCTACGTTGTCGCCGGTCTGATCTTCGGCGGTCTCATCCCCTACCTCTTCGGCGGTATCGCGATGACGGCCGTTGGCCGGGCAGCAGGTTCCGTGGTAGAAGAAGTGCGCAGGCAGTTTCGTGAAAAGCCGGGCATCATGGCCGGTACGGAGCGTCCGGACTATGCGCGGGCGGTGGATATTCTCACCCGCGCCGCCATCAAGGAAATGGTCGTGCCGTCGCTGCTGCCGGTATTGGCGCCGCTCGTCGTCTATTTCGGCGTGCTGCTGATTTCCGGTTCAAAAGCCTCGGCCTTCGCCGCGCTCGGTGCTTCGCTTCTCGGCGTGATCATCAATGGCATTTTCGTTGCCATTTCGATGACATCCGGCGGCGGCGCCTGGGACAATGCCAAAAAGTCCTTCGAAGACGGCTTTGTCGACAAGGATGGCGTTCGTCATATGAAGGGATCGGATGCCCACAAGGCTTCCGTGACCGGCGATACGGTTGGCGATCCCTACAAGGACACGGCTGGCCCTGCGGTCAATCCTGCGATCAAGATCACCAACATCGTGGCCTTGCTGCTGCTGGCGGTGCTTGCGCACGGATAAGCGTCCATCACGTCAAAGAAAAACCCGCGAAATCAGGTTTCGCGGGTTTTTTGTTTTCAGCGCAGGGATTACTGACCGGGAGGTCCGCCCGCGCCAATGGAACCGGGTGCCTTGCCAACGCCCGCAAGCAACTGGCCGAGGAACGACAGGTCCTTGCCGCCGGTCGGCGTGGTGCGGGAGATGAAGTCGAAAACCTTGCCGTCCTGCAATCCGTAATTGGAAATGCTGGCGACCTTGCTTTTCTGGTCGAAATAAACCGCAAGAATGCGACGGTCGGTCACCTTCGGCTGCATGAAGGCGACGCTGCGTTTGCGCTTCTGGGAAATGTAGTAGAAGACTTCGTTGTCGAACGTTGCCGTCGAGGAAGGGCTGCCAAGCGACAGGATGACCTGCTCGCGGCTGGACCCCACCGGAACGAACGCCAGCGCCTTCTCGTCGAGAATATAGCCTTCCGACAATGTTTCGGATGGATTGAGGTTGGCGGTATTACAGCCGGCAAGCCCTACGACAAAAAACAGAGTTCCGGCGAGAAGATATTCCCGGGAACGATCGGCCTTGAAAATCCGCTGCAACAACGACATCTCCATTTCAATAGTGGGGCCACGTCTTTCGCTGCCCGCAGAACTTCGGTAAACCACCTTGAAGTCCGATGCAACCGGCGACTCGTGTTGCGGCCCGACCCAAGTGAAAGCACATATATGATTCTCAATTTATTCAGCCGTAAGGCCAAAGCAAATGAGGCGATTACCACAGCCCTCTACGATGTGATCGTGGCGGCGGCGCGGCAGCCATACCTCTATTCTGACATTGATGTGCCGGATTCGCCGCTCGGACGCTATGAAATGGTATCTTTGCACGTTTTTCTTTTCATGCGCCGGATAAAGGGCAGGACGCCCGCCCTCAAGATGATCGGACAGGAAGTGACGGATGAATTCTTCCGCGACGTGGATCACTCGCTGCGGGAGCTTGGGATCGGCGACTCCGGTATCCCGAAGCGGATGAAGAAACTGGCGCGCATGTTCTATGGCCGGGTGGAGTCCTATGACAAGGCGCTCCAGACCAACGACCATCCGGCCCTGGCGGCCGCACTGGCCCGCAATGTCCGCCCTGACACCAGCGAATGGACAGGCGCCTCCGCGCTGGCCGGATACACCATCCAAGCGGCGTTGTTCCTGGAAAACCAGTCGGATGAAGATATAGCCCGCGGGCAGCTGGCTTTTCCGGACGCCAGCGCCGGTGCAGAAACCCTGCAGAATTAGGAAGGGGAGCAAAATGACAAGAAATATCGATGGCGCACTCAGTTTCCCGATCTCGGTCAAACGGCTTCCGCAGAAGGGACTGACCGTCAAGATCGAAGCGGACGAGCGCGAGCGCATAGCGCTGCGGGACTTTCACGAATTGCAGGATGTGACGTCGTTCAAGGCCGATCTGCAGATTGTTCCCTGGAAGAAGGATGGCATACGCGTGCGCGGCGTGGTGAAGGCCCGGATCGTCCAGTCCTGCGTTGTCACGTCGGATCCCGTCGATGCGGTCGTCAATGCGGAAGTGGATACGCTGTTCGTGCCGGAGAACTCCAAGCTGGCGCGTTTGCCGCTCGATGAGAACGGCGAGCTGATCATCAGCGCCGACGGTCCCGATATACCGGAGACATTTTCCGGCGATACGCTGGATGCCGGTGCCATAGCCGAGGAGTTTTTCGAGCTGGCCATTGATCCATACCCCCGCAAGGAGGGCGTTTCGGATGCGCCCATCGAGGTTGTCTTCGGTGATGACGAAACAGCGGAGAAGCCTGTCAGTCCGTTTGCCGGCCTCAAGGACTGGAAACAGAAGCCTTGATTGTGACGATTTCCTGAGGCTGACTATCGAAATACTGCCCTGATGGGCTATAACAACGGAAAATACCCAAAAAGGGGCAGTGTTTTTCACAATGATTCCAGTCTATGTGCCGGAGGTCCGGCAGATTCCGGTTGTACAGCGACGGAAATTGACTATTTTCGCCGAGTCTTTGAGCAATTGATAAACCCAGCAAGCATACTCACTGAACAGGACAATCGAGAGTGATCAGAATTTCCATTGATGCCATGGGCGGTGATTTCGGTCCTGAGATCGTCATTCCCGGTCTGGCAACGGCGCTGGAGCGCCATCCTGATATCCGGTTTGTGATCTTCGGTCGTGAGGAAGAGGTAAGGCCGGTTCTCGACCGCCATCCCACGCTTGCGAGCTCGACATTCCACCACTGCGACGTGTCGGTGCGTATGGACGAAAAACCCAGCCAGGCCTTGCGCAACGGCCGCTGGAAGTCATCCATGTGGCGCTCCATCGAGGCGGTGAAAACCGGCGAGGCGGATGTCTGCGTATCGGCGGGCAATACCGGCGCGCTGATGGCCATGTCGAAATTCTGCCTGCGCACCATGGCCAATGTCGAACGCCCGGCCATTGCCGGCATCTGGCCGACATTGCGCGGTGAGAGCATCGTGCTCGATATCGGAGCGACCATCGGTGCCGACGCGCAGCAGCTTGTCGACTATGCCGTCATGGGCGCCGCCATGGCCCGTTCGCTGTTCGAGATCGAACGCCCGACGATCGGCCTGCTCAATGTCGGGGTGGAAGAAATCAAGGGACAGGACGACGTCAAGGATGCTGCGCGCATTTTGCGCGAGATTCCCTTGCCAAGCCTTGAATATTACGGCTTCGTCGAAGGCGACGACATCGGCAAGGGCACCGTCGATGTGGTGGTCACCGAAGGGTTTACCGGAAACATCGCCCTGAAGACGGCGGAGGGCACGGCCAAGCAGTTCGCGCAGTATCTGCGCGATGCCATGGGCCGCACATTGATGGCCAAGATCGGCTATCTCTTCGCCAAGGGCGCATTCAATCATCTGCGGGAGAAAATGGACCCGCGCAAGATCAATGGCGGCGTGTTTCTCGGGCTCAATGGCGTTGTCATCAAGAGCCATGGCGGAACCGATGCGCTGGGCTTCGCGTCCGCCGTCGATGTCGGCTATGATATGGCGCGCAACAAGCTCCTGAGCAAAATTGCCTCGGATCTGAGCCATTTTCACAAAAGCCCGGTCGGGGTCGCTTTTCAGGGCGAGACCGAAAATGATTCAGAAGCTGAGATAGAACCACAGGCGTAGGAAAAATAAATGATCCGGTCCGTTGTTAGAGGTGTAGGGGCGGCCAAACCGGCGCGTCTGGTCAAGAACGCCGATCTGGAAGGCATTGTCGAAACCAGCGACGAGTGGATCGTGCAGCGGACGGGCATCCGTCAGCGCTATATCGCAGGCGAGGGCGAAACAACCGCTTCGCTGGGCGAGGCAGCAGCACGCGCAGCGCTCGACAATGCCGGCATGACACCGGACGACATCGACCTGATCATTCTGGCGACTTCGACGCCCGACAATACGTTCCCGGCCTCCGCCGTCGACATCCAGGCACGCCTCGGCATGACCCATGGCTTTGCCTTCGACATGCAGGCGGTCTGCTCCGGTTTCGTCTATGCCATCAGCACTGCCGACCTCTACATTCGCGGCGGCATGGCCAAGCGCGTTCTGGTCATCGGTTCGGAGACATTCTCGCGGCTTCTCGACTGGAATGACCGCACGACCTGCGTCCTGTTCGGCGATGGCGCCGGTGCCGTCGTGCTCGAGGGCAATGAGGGACGCGGCCTGACATCCGATCGCGGCATCCTCACCGCCAACCTGCGGTCCGACGGTTCGCACAAGCAGAAGTTGTATGTGGATGGTGGGCCATCCAGCACCCAGACCGTCGGTCACCTGCGCATGGAGGGCCGCGAGGTTTTCAAGCATGCGGTCGGCATGATCACCGACGTCATCGAGGCCTCGTTCTCGGAAGCCGGGATCACCGCCGAGGATGTCGACTGGTTCGTTCCGCATCAGGCCAACAAGCGCATCATCGACGCATCAGCCAAGAAATTGAACCTCGCCGAGGAAAAAGTGGTCATTACGGTTGACCAGCATGGCAATACCTCCGCGGCGTCCGTCCCCCTGGCCCTGGCGACAGCGGTTGCCGACGGGCGGATCAAGCAGGGCGATCTTGTCCTTCTTGAAGCCATGGGCGGGGGCTTTACGTGGGGTGCAGTTCTGCTACGGTGGTGATGGTCCGGTTGGGTCAGCAGTTTGTTTTATCAACTGTTTTACCTGCTTGCCCTATCGGATTTGATCCTATAACTTCCGCTTCCACCTTGATAGTTTTGCAACAAACGAGAGCTTAGAGATCGTATGGGGGGTAAGACCATTACGCGCGCTGATCTGGCCGAAGCAGTCTATCGCAAGGTAGGGCTTTCACGCACGGAGTCAGCTTCACTCGTCGAAACCATTCTCGATGAAGTATGTGATGCCATTGTTCGTGGCGAAACGGTCAAATTGTCATCGTTCGCCACGTTTCAGGTCCGGGACAAGAACGAACGCATCGGCCGCAACCCGAAAACGGGTGAAGAGGTGCCCATTTTGCCTCGCCGGGTCATGACGTTCAAGGCGTCCAATGTGCTCAAACAGCGCATTTTGCGCTCGCATCAGGCACGCAAGAAGAAATCTGCATAGCGGATTTATGCAGGGCGCTTCGGCTCCCTGGGCGAGATTGCTGTGGGGCAATCTCGCGTTGTACTTGAAAACCACTTGATAAACCGCTGAAATGGGCGTCGAATCAGATTTTCTCCTGAAAGGGTGAAAACATGGACAAGAGTCCCGACGCTTTTAGAACCATCAGTGAAGTTGCTGAAGATCTCGATCTTCCCCAGCATGTTCTGCGTTTTTGGGAAACGCGTTTTACCCATATCAAACCGATGAAGCGCGGCGGCGGACGACGATACTATCGCCCGCTCGATGTCGACCTGCTCAAGGGCATCCGCCATCTGCTGTATGATCAGGGCTATACGATCAAGGGCGTGCAGCGGCTTTTGCGGGAAAATGGCGCGCAGTTCATCATTGCGCTCGGCAGCGGCGACACCGCTGCCGCCGAAGCCATCAGCCAGCAGAAGCAGGCGGCCGTTCGCGAGGAGGAAGCGCATTCCGCCGAGCAGGAACGCGCCGACGCGGCTGAAGAAGCCGCCATCATGGGATCGCCGAAATCATCGTCCCATGGCCGGCGCCTTTTCGGCCTGATCAAGGGCGACGATGACGGTCCGGTGGCTGCCGACGGCAAGCGGCTGTCAAAGGACAACCGGACCCTGCTGCAGGAAACGCTTTTCGACCTCCTGGAATGCAAGCGCCTGCTGGATCAGGTCCGCTAGGTTCACCGCGCAATTCGCTGCAGAGTTGCAGGCTGGCAATAAGGTTGCTCGTGGTTCGACAAGCTCACCATGAGGGAGGTTGAGGATTGCAGGGAGCCATAGGCTGCAACGTATCCGATTGGCCTTGCAATCAAATGAATTCCCTCATGGTGAGCTTGTCGAACCACGCACCGCGCTCCCGCCAACAAAAAACCCAGCTTCCACGGGGAGTGAAAGCTGGGATTTGGGGTTGGCTGTGGGGTTCAGCCTAGCTGGTTGGGGGACCAGTATTGTGGAAACGCCGCCATCGGCCAAAAGTTCCAAAATATTTTGAAAAAAATTTTGCAACTGATTCAACGGGCCAGCATACCGATGACGATGCCGAGGCCTGCAATGACCATCAGCGTCGACACGGAATTCTGCGTCTGGATACCGCCGATTTTCCGTGCCTGATGGCCGACAGCATGTGCTGCCCGCCGTCCGCCGTCCTTGATGGCGTCAAAGGCCGAGGAATCATCGCCTTCGAGATCATCGAGCAGTTGCACGCCCTTGTCGGCGAGCGATTGCGTCAGCGCCGCCAGATCGCGCTTCAGATCTTCGATTTCGCGCTGCAAACGGGCGCGATCCTCATCGTTGCGGCTTGGTTCAGCACTGTCCATGGCCATCACCCTTCGTTAGCGTCTTGAAACAAGCCCGATGAGCAGGGCTGCGCCCGCCACGATGGCAAGGGTTGCTAGCGGGTTTTCCTTGGCCGCATCGGCGGCATAGCGCACCTGGTTGGTGGCAACGCGTTTCACATCGTCCAGCTTTTCGCCGCCCATATCGGCGAGATTGGCCGTGAGTTTCGACACTTCCTTGCGCAAGGCTGCGATCTGAGCCTCGACATCGTCCTGGATATCATCGGTGGTCTTGGAAAATATTGCCATTCTTCATATGCTCCTGTGCATGACAAGCCTATAACGGGCAGGGGCCGTTTCGGTTCCCCTCGGGTTTTGTTCGAATGTCAGCGCCCGGAAAAATAATAAATGCACCTGCCGGAAACTTTCCCGGTCAAGCCCTCGTTCTTGTTTGCATTCCCCAGGAAGGGGAGGCAAACGCGGAGCAATACAATGGGTAAATTGACTGCAGGTATTTTCGCCGGATTTTTGGCGGTTACAGCACTGAGCGGAGCAGCATTGGCAAAGGACAACCCGATGGTTGGCGGCGCACCGATGTATGCCAACAAGAATATCATCGAGAATGCGGTCAACTCCAAGGACCACACCACACTTGTCGCCGCGGTCAAGGCGGCCGGTCTTGTCGAAACGCTTCAGGGCAAGGGACCGTTCACGGTATTCGCGCCAACCAACGAAGCTTTCGCCAAGCTGCCAAAAGGCACTGTCGAGACGCTTTTGAAACCGGAAAACAAGGCGACGCTCACCAAGGTTCTCACCTGCCACGTGGTGGCTGCTGACGCCATGTCCATGACGATCAAGAAGATGATCAAGGACGACGGCGGCTCGCACAAGGTGAAAACGGTCGGTGGCTGCATTCTGACCGTCAGCGAAAAGGGCGGCAAAATCTCGATCAAGGATGAGAAGGGCAACGTCGCTCATGTCTCGATCGCTGATGTCAAGCAGTCGAACGGCGTCATTCATGTGATCGACAAGGTTCTCCTGCCAAAATAAGACAGCGGCAAACGCTGCTCCGGCCGACACCCCCGCATGCCCGTTATCGGCGTTCCGATAACGGGCTTTTTGTTTCTCCGGTCAAAACCTACTTGGTGTCATGCTTGAAGCGCCGGTGGCTGAATCCACCTTTAGCCAACCGCAGGATTGAAGAGAGTTTTGTCGGGTCACAGGCAATTTTAGGAATTTGTTTGCTCACCTTTTGCATCGTTTTGGGCGATGCAGGCTGTGCATGGTGCGGCGTATGAAGAATCGCTTCTCCCATAGTTCATTCGCTCCCTGACGACGTTCCGCTCCCGGCCCATGCCGAAAGCCCAATGCTGTGGTTCGTATACGGATATTCCCGGATCATACGACGGACAGTCGATCCTTGCCTGGATCATTCTATGGAGAGGTCAGTCAACTCTTGCCGTTTACACCCGGTGCGACGGTTTCGTCTGGTACGCCAGCAAGATAATCACAATGACTGCAAGCAAGAAATCAAGATCACGTATATCCGTAACCTCCTGCATTCCAGGGCGGAATATAGCGGGAAACGTGCCGGTTTCCAAATCACAACATGTCGAGCCGGCCGGCGTGCAGCGCGTGCAACGCTGCACATGTAAAAAACGGTGAGCCGCGAAGCCCACCGTTTCAAAAAATGACGTGACTGGAGATCTCATCATCGCAGTTCAGCAATGCAGTCCTTCTCCATTGCCAAACACAATTCATATGTTTGTTGGGCCAAGGCCTGAGTATCCGGGGACGGGCCCCGGATACATCTTCAAATCCTGTTAAGGATTAGAAGTTGCGCTGGAAGCGGATCATGCCGCCGAATGCATCGTCGTTGCCGCCGTTGGCAATCGATACATCCTTACGATGACCGTCGAACTTGGTGTAGCTGATTTCTGGCGTAACTGTGAAGCCAGGAACGAGCTCGTATGCCAGGTTCAAAGTACCAGCAACGGTACCTTCGGATTCGTATGCAACCTGTGCATTGACAGTTGCCTTATCCGTAACCTTGGCAGACAGACCACCCCAAACAGCCCAGTCGCCTTCCCAGCGGCCGAACCAGTTCAGGCTGCGTGCATGCGCGTAGTTATCGTCGAAGTTCGACTGATAGCCACCCATGACGAATGCCTTGACAGTGTCGGTGAACTTGACGTCCAAACGAACCTTACCGGCCCATTCTTCGATAACCGAGTCATAACCAGCAACAGCCGAGATGCCGCCCCAACCCTGCTCGTACTTCACACCGCCGACTACATGCGGCATGTAATCGTTGATGCGGTAGTCGTGCGAAACGCCGTCGTTGTCGGATTCGGATTCGCCCTGTTCAGCACCGATCATGGCCGAGAAGCCATTGCCAGCTGCGAACGTGTAGCTAACCTGGTTGGAAGTGCCGGACTGATAGTTGATCACGTCGTCGTTGATGACGCTGCCGGCATAACCGGTGAACGAACCGAACAGTTCGTCAGCAACACCGATGCGGAAACCGCCGAGTTCGATGAACGCGTTAGGAATGAGGCCACCGCTGTTGGAACCGTTCGTGTAGTTGAAACGTGTTTCAATGTACGAACGCAGTGTGCCGAGTTCTGTTTCCGAACGGGCGTCGAAACGAACTGTGGCGCGTGTGCGCTTGTAATAGGTGTCTTCGTTCAGGCCGTCGGAGCCCTTGATGCCGCTGACATGGCCGCCGGTGTATACGCTGTCGCCGCCCTTGGCGTCGTAACGGACATAGCCGCCGATCTTCAGGCAGGTCTCGGTGCCAGGAATGTAGAAGAAGCCCTTGCCGTATGCATCGCAAACGCGAACGTATTCGACAGCTTCAGGTTCGGCGACGACAACTGCGTCAGCAGCGCGCGCGCCAGTTACTGCAACCAGAGCTGCAGCGGAGCCGAGTAGCAGGCTCTTAATGTTCATTGTTGCTCTCCATGAGATTGGTAGTGACAATTCGGTATTCTGCGACTTTGGTCGTAGAGTCAAATGTCAAATTACAAATCTTTAATGCCGGGAGCGATGGGATTTTTATTGTTGCGGATTTGCAACTACAAGTTAACACAGGGTTAATATCAAGTATAATCACCATGAATACTTTAACGTACAAGCATATCATGCTATTGTAACAAAATTGTGATAGGGTTTGTGAATATTATCAGGTTTTCGCTTGGTATTTCCGTCAGCTGCGTGGCGCCGGCGGTCGGGTGGATCTGCTGTTTCCCGTGCCTGACCGCCCGGCATGAAGTCTGGAGGCGGCCACGTCCGTTCGTGGCAGCGGGTGAGACGTCAATCAGCCCGCCCGACCCTATCCTTAAGTTGATAGCAGTCGCGCCTTGCCCTTGCGGGCAGCTTGGTTGTGGCTGATTCTGAGCGCAATTGATACGACATTCAACAATGGCTGCAGCCAGCCGCAAGACACGGATGGGTGACATGCCACGTCCGGAATGCGGATTATCTGTGCGATGTCAGAAGTTTAATTCTCGCCTTTCGTCGTATACGCCTGACGAGCGCCTGCACATCGGCTGTGCAATCCTGAAAATTCATCTGAGCAGCGCGACTCTGCTCCTCCGCCTGAACGATGATTTTTTCCTTGCAGCTCTGTCGTCCCAGAAACTTAATTCTTGTTCGCATGTTCCACACCCCTCATGTCTTATGACTTTTTTTGAGAGACCTCTTATATGCAATGATTCCGGGTGGTTTGGAATATATCCGGTGTTCAAATGCCGGGCTGGCCATACACGAAACAGTGAATAAACCTCGGCGTGAGACTGTCGTATCGGTTGGCGCTACGGACGGAGGAGGGTGGAGACTTGGCGTTTACAAAAGATGAGATAACTGCCCACGCCCTGGTGATCGTCGATGTGCAAAATGCCTTCATCACGGGAGCCGAAGCCGTCCCGGATAGCGTCCAGCTTCAGAGTGCGGTGAAAAGGCTTCTCGAGAATGCACGCGCGGCCAAGGTGCCTGTTGTCTTCCTGCAGAATGACGGTCCTGCCGGCGCGGTTGACGCGCCGAATACCGATGGCTGGCAATTGTTCTTTCCGCCTGAGGCGCGCGAAGCGGTGATCCGCAAGTCCAGGGATAACGGCTTCGATGGCACCGGGCTCGAGAATGTGCTCCGGGCGCATGGTGTCCGCTCGATGGCGATCTGCGGCATGCTGTCGGAAATGTGTCTGGCGGCGACGGCGCGAGCCGCGCTGGAAAAGGGATTCGCGGTGATCCTTTCCCATGATGGCCACGCAACCTACGATGTGCCGGCTGGTCCGGGCAATTCAGAGGCTGTTCCCGCACGGTTGGCGGCGCGGGCGGCAGAATGGTCGCTGGGCGACGACATTATCCTTTTGGGCGCTGCGGGCGATATCCGCTTCCAGACGGCCCGCCGCAGGTAAAATGCTTCCGGGGCTTGCCGTTGGCAAATGGCGGGGCGAATCCCCTTAGCGCAGAAGGCGCAGGAAGATTGTGCTTGCGGCAACCCCGAAGGCTCCGCCCGCCGCCTTCACTACGGCATCGAGCAGCCGGGCATGCCGGGTGGGGGCAAGCATCTGCGCCAGCTCGAAACCGAAAGCCGCGCCAACCACCAAGACCAGGATGAGCAGCCACCGCCGCGGATAGGCCGCCACAAAGACGAAGCCAAGCACGGCAAAAGCTGCAAAGCGCTCGACATTGACCGGCAAGCCGCTCTCCGGCCGCAGGCTGATGGGGTCGACAGTGATGAAAAGTATGGCTGCGAACAGCAGCCAGGCGGCGATTTGAATGAGCTTCATGCATACCTCATAGCGCATTCAACGCCTGGTTCCAATCCGTCACAATCTGCAATTTAGGGTAAAGCCGGATGTCGGCGTGCGGGCGGCGCAAACTTCACGTTGCGCATTGCCCGTATCCTTCGGGTGAGGCCCGGCAAGGGGCATCGGGGGGTGATGGGATGCCGAGCCTCCGTTGCCCGAAGGTGACAACGTGCGGGTGATAACACGAGAACCTGAGCAGGAGATTATCCGAACCTGAGGCGAAACTGAGATGCAATCCGGCCTCGGGACAGCATGTCTGCCGGGGCGCGGATGCGCCTGTGGCGAGGCCCAGTGCAGCGCCGGGCGAAGGCAGGCACGCACTGGACCCCATGCTTGGGTTGCTCAAGCGAAGCTCACTTGCCAAAGGCGTTTGTCACAATCAAGCCGTCATGTTTCCCGCGTCGTCCCGTGCCGTTCATTCAGCTGCGGTAATGGACCCGGTACCTGTCTTCGATCGGCTGACCGACCGTTGCCTTGACCCCCAGGACGAAATGGATCGAGATGATCTTGTCGGCCTCTACACCCGCTTCAGACAGTGCGGCATTCAGTGCCTTGATCGTGGCCGCGACTTCCATCTCCTTGACCGGTATCTGCTCGTTCGTCGTCATTATTCGTTCCTTTTCACAACGGGAAATGCCTTGGCCCTACCGGGCCTGGCTCGTTTGCCCCGGGCGCCGCTCACGCGCCCTGTCAGGCATGTCCGATATACCGCGCTGATATACATTGGCATAATATAAGAATTGTCATATCCTAATAGGCATAGACTATGAGTAGGTCATGCCTGCCGTGCGATGGGCCAGCCGCATGAAAGTGGCTCGACCATCGGTTTGTATTGAAAGGAGTATGATCGTCATGACATTGTCCGGCCTGTCGCTTCGCGATCTGGAATATGCCATTGCGGTTGCGGATGTGGGCAGTTTTGGCAAGGCCGCCGAACAGTGCCGGGTTGCGCAGCCCTCACTTTCCGTACAGGTGAGCAAGCTCGAAACCCGGTTGAAGACGGTGATTTTCGAACGCACGACGCGGCGGGTCATCGTCACGCCGCAGGGCCAGGAGCTCCTTGACCAGATGCGCCGTGTGGTGCTGGAGGCGCGCCGGCTGCTGGATCTGTCCGTCCGCTCCGCGGAGGCCTTCGGCGGCACGTTGCGCCTGTCGGCAATCGCCACGCTCGGCCCCTATTATTTCCCGCGCATTCTCCAGAGCTTGCGCGCGCACTACCCGGCGCTTGCCTTCGTGCTGGGTGAAGGGCGCACCGACGACCTCGTCACGGCTCTGCTGCGCGGTGATCTCGATGCCGTGCTCATGTCGACACCGTCCGGAGAGCCGGGCTTGAGCGAAATCCCGCTGTTTCACGAACCGTTCGTGATGGCCTGTCCCGAGGGACATGCGGCAACGCTGGCTGGCGGTGCCGGATGGAGAGATCTGTCCGCCCATGAGCGATTGCTGCTGGAGGAGGGGCATTGCCTGCGGGATCAGGCGATTGCCGCCTGCGCGGAGATCGACACCACCAACCGGCATGCGACCAGCCTGGAGACCCTGAAATATATGGTGGCTGCAGGCGAGGGATGTACCCTGCTGCCCGTCCTTGCGGTAAGTGACGTTCATGGGCTGCACTACCTGCCGCTGCAGGGCAGCGGATATGCGCGCACCATTGTCCTGGCCTGGCGGCGCAGCGATCCCCGCACAGAGGACTTTGAACAGCTCGGCGCCAATCTGCGCCGGTTTCAACATCCCGCAATCCGCACATTTGCCTGAGCGAGGACAAGCGTCATAGGCAATGTACAGTTTTATACAGGTTTATACTTTTGTGTCATGTTGCCATTGGGATTGCGGCTTATGACCAAGGGGAATGAGAGGATATGGGACAGGGGGAGTTCATTTCGTGAACGCACGTCTTTCGTGGATAGCTTGTGTTTTCTTCAACCTAAGCTTCATGGTTGTGGGGTCAGCCGCAGCGCAGGAGGCGGCTCCGGCTTTGTCAGGCGACCTTGCCGAGCTGTGCGCACCCGATCCGCAGCATCCCCCAAGCCTATGGAAGATCAGCAAGAAATTGGATCAGGGGGCATGGCGGTCGCGCCTGTCCTGTGATTCCGGCGCTGCCCCTTCGTCCGGGCCGGTGCTGCGCCTCTCCGTGCATCCGGGCGACGCCGTTGAAAAAGAGTCCGACGAAAAATCGACGGAACGCGTGGAAATCCAGATGCGGAAGGAGGTCGTCAAGTTCGATGCGCCAACCTGGTACCGCTTCCGGTTCCGTCTTGAACGACCCTGGCAGGGCATCGGCAACCGGACAGTCATTCATCAGGTAAAGCAGAACATCCAGGCGCGTGACGAGAAGCCGCAAGGGGCGTGTCCCGCCGCCAATCCCCTGTTCAAGGTCGAGGCCCGCCCGTCGGCCACGGGGGCGGATTTCCTGGTCAAGGTGCGCGGAACCAGCGACTGCAAGCTCGGAGAATCCAGAATAATATGCGGTCCATGGCACCTGGACCTGGACCACTGGAATGATGTGAAGGTCATGATCAAGCCCAGCCTGAAGGAGGGGGCAAGTCAGGTGCAGGTCTGGCTCAACGGGCGCGGTTGCGATCCGTATACAGGGCTTCTCGGTTATCCCGATCATGGTGTCCGCGATGATTCCGGCCGCCCGTTTATCGACGTCCAGCCGCGCTTTGGCATTTATCGCGATGCCCTGCCGGACAATGTGCAATCGATCGATTTCACGGGCATCCGGTTTTGGTCCGCAAATCCGGCAGGCGATCCCTCATGGTCGGAAAATCCGTTGCCGATGCGATGATGCCCGGTCATCAACGCCGCTGTTCACATCTTAAGGCATTTCTAACTATCCGGTTCGGAACTGTCACGGGATTCTCTAATTCTTGACGACTCTCCGCTAGGCATCTCGCCGACAACGGAGCAGGTGCCTATGCGCGAGGATATTTCAGGATTCAGTGTACCGAGATGGCGGCTGACACGCTGGTTGGCCGATGCTGGATCCAATGTGCCGGGCTATATTCGATCGGAATTGATTGCGAGCCTGTTCGGAACATTGCCGATTTTTGCCGGCGGCGTCATCAATACAATCCTGGTATCGGCATTCATTGCCTACCGGATACCGCGACCGGAATTCATCATCTGGCTGGGATGTGAATTGCTGATCTGCAGCGCGAGGCTCGTGGTGCTGCTCATCAGCCACAGGAATGCCAAAGCGGGCAAAGCCACGCCTACCGACATTTACATTCTGCTGGCTCTGGCCTGGTCAGGCGCCGTCGGTTACGGCTGTTTCATCAGCATGATGAGCGGGGATTGGGTGGTGGCAACGCTCGCCTGCCTGTCCGCAGGCGCCATGGTGGGGGGCATCTGCTTTCGCAATTTTGGCGCGCCGCGTCTTGCCTCGGTCATGATCATCTTGAGCCTTGGGCCTGCCTGCCTCGGCGGTGCGCTGTCGGGCGAACCGATCTTATACGTCACGCTTTTGCAAATTCCGCTCTATCTCATCAGCATGGCCATGGCCTCGCACAAGCTCAACGCTATGCTGATTGCGACAAAGCTCGCTGAACGCGAAAATGAGCGCCGGGCAAATGAAGATGCGCTGACGGGCCTGCTGAACCGCACGGGCCTGCTGGCACACATCAATGATCGTTTGTCGGCGCTGCAGCAGGATCAGACAGGCTTTGCCGTGCTTTACCTCGATCTGGATGGCTTCAAACTCGTCAACGATCAATACGGCCACGCAAGCGGCGATGAGGTGCTGTATGAAGTGTCGAGGCGGATTTTAGCCAATCTCGGGCCCGAAGACGCAGCGGCCCGTATTGGCGGCGATGAGTTTGTGGTTGTGAAAGCCAGCGAGGACGATCAGGACCTTACGGCGTTTGCGGCGTCAATCTCTGAAAACATAGGCGAGCGCATCCGCTTGAACGTCGGCAGCAGCGTGGAAGTGGGGTCCAGCATGGGAATTGCCCTTGCTCCGCGGCACGGTAGTGCAGCCGGCGTTCTATTGGATAAGGCCGACAAAGCTTTGTACCAGGCAAAGGCTGCGGGAAAGAACAGGCACGCGATCGCACTTTAGATCCAGCCGAATACGAAATATCCCCTGTCCATTTGAGACGGGCGAGGACCTTGGCTCGCCCTGTCTTTCCATGGCCGTCCCTCAGGCCTCGGGTTCGTGGCAAACCATTTCGATGTTGTGCCCGTCCGGATCAATGACGAAGGCCGCATAGTAGTTCGCGTGGTAGCGCGGGCGCAGACCCGGCGCGCCATTGTCTTTACCGCCCGCGGCCAGAGCCGCCCGATGGAAAGCCTCGACCTGCTGGCGATTCTCGGCCGTGAACGCCAGATGAAGATGCGCCGGCTTCTCCTCGGTCTGGTACAGGCACAGGGAGGCCTTGCCCTTTGGGCTGAGCTCGGCACCCTGCGCCGGCGTCGTCCCCTCTGCGATGACAGCGATACCGAGCGGTTCGAGTGCCTTGAGGTAGAACGCCTTGCTGGCTGCATAGTCGCTTACGCCGAATTTCACATGGTCAAACATGGTTTCTCCTGAAGTGTGTGGGCCTGGACGCGTCCGCCGAACCCGGAGCGGAACAGAGCGTCATGCGCCTCCTGGTCGGGGTCGTAGCAGCAGTCCTCGATCAGGCGCACATCGTAGTCCGCATCGCTGGCCCAGGTGACGCTGGAAAGAACGACGCCGGTGGTGCTTATTCCGGCCATGACAAGGGTGTTTACACCGCGCGTCCGAAGATCGGCGTCGAGCGACGTACCGTGAAAAACGCTGGCTCGCGGACATGCATAGAAAAGGTCACCCGGTTCGATCGCAAGCCCCGCAACGGGGCGGCCGGTGCGAAAATGTCCGGACGATGTATAAGGCGAAATCTGGCGGTTGCTTGCCGGTGGTGCGTGTTCATAGGCTTCACCCAGTGAAAAGTTGGGGAACAGCACCGGCCGGCCGGTGGCGCGCCAGCGCCTGATCAGAGTGTTGCAGCGATCCAGCAAGGGCGACGGCTGCTCCCCGAACAGGATTGCAAACACGTCGGCTTGATAGTGCATAATGACGAGGGCCGCTCTCTCGATATAGCGGCCCTGGAAATCGATCAACATTACGGTCCTCCAAAATGAAATCCGAATTCCGCATTCGAATCATCCCGTTTAGCCCGGCGAGTATGAGGTAAGGGTGGGGAAGGTAAAGAAATCCGTGGGACGTTCAGTGCCGAAAACGCCCACGCCGTGCATTTGTGTGCAGTTTGTTCTTTTTCTTCCAAATCGGCTATTGCCAAAAAAACCCCAGTATTCTAGGGGTTCGGCACCGGCGGAGCGTAGCGCAGCCCGGTAGCGCACTTGACTGGGGGAAATGATGCCTCAGCCTATTTTCTGGTTTTCTTTCAATTCGTTAGCCTGATCAACCTTCGCCTGTGCGGCGTTTTGGGTGTGATTCATCGCATTGAGCAGATCACTTTGGGTCACGTGCGCATATTTCAGCGTCGTATTCATGTCAGAGTGACCAAGTAGATCCTTTACCAACCTCAGATTACCAGTTGCTCGCAGCAGGCGCGTGGCACAGGTATGCCGCAGATCGTGGAAGCTGAAATCCTCAATTTTGGCATTGATGACGGTTCGCTCAAACGTTGACTTGAGGCCTTCGCGCGAGATTGGCAGCAGATCGCCGCGAGGCGCATTGTCCGCGCGCTTGCTGGCATAGGTAAATACCTTGTCCTTTGCCATGGGAAGGGCGCGCAGCAGCGCATACACGGCATCGGAGACGGGAATAGTTCTTGTCTTTTCGCCCTTGCCGGTTACGCGCATCTGACGATTGGTCCAGTCAATCTGTCGCCACGTCAGGTCAAGACATTCCTGCATGCGGCATCCAGTTAACAGAGAGAATCTGACGATAGGGTGATAGTCGGCTCTCAGTTTGGCGAATAATCGCGTTTCCTCTTCGGGCATGAGTTCCCGAACTCGCTCCTGAGGTTCTTTCAGAAGCAATTTAGACCATTTGATCTTATTGACTTCCTGCCCCCAGGTATCGGCTGCACGGGCCAAAAGAGCCCGCATGGGCTGTGTTACGGATCGATTGACCGTTGACGGCTGTACATCCTTTTCAGCGCGGCGCTTGCTGATCAGTTTTGCAATATCTGCATCAGTGATGGATGAAATGAGTGTGTTCTTGCCAACTTGCCTGTCTAGCCATGCGAACACCGTAATTGTCGTATCGCTATTCACATGGAATTGGCCGACTTCATCCCAATATCGGCCAGTCGCTTGACCCATGGTCATAGGCTGGCCTGACTGGATTGTCAGGCTTTTGATGCGCCGCTTTTCCGATTCCTCGAATTGCTCAGCTTCTCGCTTCGTCGTTTTGCCAGTATTTCCTGTATATCGGTTACCTTTGACACGGAAATCGTAGCTGTAGAACGGTGCGTTACGGCGCTTGAAGATCGGCATTGCGTTTGCTTCCTTTGGGCCTTGAAGGCCTCCAGATCAGAAGGATCGTATCGCCGCACTGTTTTATTGCCACGTCCGATATTGATGTACGGCAAGTCTCCGTCCGCCATGAGGTGGAATAACTGACGGTTGGAGATGCCAAGTTCATTCGCGGCCTGCTCTGGTGTCAATAGAGGCATTAGATACTCTCCCCGTTGTTCTGCATATCCACCGCCTGTCGCTTCCTCCGCATCTCGGTATGTCCATAGCGGTCGGTATGGGCGGTGTAGCCGTGCTCACGAAGCCATTTGATGATTGCTGCGAAAGCCTTGTCGTATGGCTTGTTCATCTCCGCTCCTCCTCTACAAGAGGGCTAGCTGCGAGGGCCGCTTTGAGCATTCTGGCAGTATCCGGCCATTCTGACTGTGCGGCTGCCACCATCGCTTCACTCGGCTCACTCAGGGCTTCGAGGATGGTGGCTATGATCTTTTCTGCTCGCTCGATAGCTACTAACTGCCCACCGTAACCGAAGGTTCGTTTGAAACGATCTTGTTTGTCTGGTCCGCGAAATCCATACATTTCCGGTGTTGTCCCAAACGATGCTGGATCAATAATCCGCGCCACCTTCTCGACCAGTTCTTCATACGTTACCATTGCTGCCTCCATGCGCCTTGAGGTACGTGATTTCCCACGTCGGATGAAACTGTGAAGTGTAATTTTCTCCGTCGAGTTGAATGTTCAGCCGACCATTAGAGGCGCTTCGAATTGTTCCGAATATAGATTTGGACGGATCATTCCATCCACCGGTGTACTTTATGCGACCGCCGCGTTTCGCAGGGACAGAGTAGTACTTTCTTACCCATTCCATACTCATGACGCGATCCCTTCGAACTGCTGCGGATTTTCGAGGCGCTTTCGGGCAGTCTCAAAAATTACATGGTCTTTCTCAATCCCAATGAAATCACGACCAGTGTTCCAGCAAGCAACGCCCGTTGTTCCTGACCCCATCGCATTATCAAGAACAGTGTCGCCGGGGTTTGTGTAGGTTCTGATGAAATACTCAAACATATCGAGTGGCTTTTGAGTGGGGTGCAGCGCTGATTTCTGCTTGTCGCTGGGAAACCTCACCACACTGCGCGGATAGCGCTCGGTGGATGAGTATGGCAGCTCAGTGAACTTCTGCTTGCCATAGTTGGTTGTGGTATCACGCCGCTTCACGGCAGTTTTTTTGACGTGACCCGTTGTCTTGATAGGATTGTATGTCGGCAACTTTCTATAGAAGACGAGCACATTCTCATGTGCCTTCATCGGCATTTTCTTCGCATTCATATGACCGGTTGGGTGAGACTTTTTCCAAATCCATTCGTACCGGAGCATGTTCAGATTTGACGCGCCAAGCACCTTATCGAATGGGGTCTGCGCAGTCAGAACAATAGCGCCTTTGCAGATACGCTTATATTCAGCCCACAGTGGCTCAAGAGGTATGATGCTATCCCACGAATTGCGAGTTGTGCCGTATGGCAGGTCGCACAAGATCATATCCACGCTTGCTGCAGGCAGGTTCTTCAATAGGTCAAGACAATCACCGTGCCATAGCTTCACCATGTCACCGGCCCTCCAGAAGCGCGAGGGGAGCGGGCGGCAATGGCATCCAGTGCTTGCCTGTATTCAATCGATAAAGAGCAGAACGGTAATTGACCCCGGCAATCTCACAGGCCTGTGACAAAGGCATAGATACGCCCTCAAGCTCAACTATTCTGTGTGATCGCTTATTGCGAGATTGGGTTTTTGGATCAGCCCAACGGCAATTATTCGGCTCGTAGTCGCCATTCACATCAATGCGATCTATAGACCAGGACTTCCGTGGTTTTTCTCCCATGTCACGAAAGAATGCGTCGAAGCTTTCCAACCAATCGTGGCATACTTTTATGCCTCTATAGCCATAATCCTTGAACTTTAAGTTCCTCGGGTTGGTACACCTATCCCGGATTTTTATCCACGTATTGTATTCAGATGATCTGGACTGACCATGCGTGGTGTGGAGGGCGATAACTGATCTCGACACAGCTTCTTTTTGGAGGCATCCGCAGCTCCTAGTGTCTCCGCTACGCAAAGAGCGAGGATCAACAATGGTTATTTTCCCGCAATCGCAAACGCACTTAACTGTTCTGCGTCCGTTGGGGGATTTATCGCCATCGTCTAAGACAAGAAGGCGCTCAAATCTCATGCCTATGACATCAATCTTGGCTGGCATTGTCATCTCCAGTCTTCACTGTGCTGATCGGATGCCACTCGCGTATCGCCTGCTCGCGTACTTCGATAGGTTGGGCGTAGAGGGGAATGTCAAATTCAATACGGTTCTTTGGCAGCGCACTATTGTATTGCGCGGCAGAGATAAGCTGATTTTTGCGAAACTCACTGCTAGACGCATAAGCAACGATCTTAGAAGCAGCAATTCGACGCTTGCCTTTTTCTACTGCCGCATTGAACATGTCGACGTCATTTTGATCCACTTCTGTGACTGGACTTTCATCTGATAGAATGAAGTCGATCATTCGATCCACTTTGTCCGGCTCCTGTAAGCAAGGAACGGAGAGGGCTGCTCCATATGCATCATACTGCGCCTGTCGAAATGGGGAAAGGTCAGAGGGGCGACCTACGGCGGAGAGGGCGGCAAAATCTTCTGAGTGAATGCGCTCGTAGGCTTCGTCTTTGAAACAGAACCACGTTGAATGTGGCTGACCCTTTTCAAGAGCGATTTTTTCGGCAGCAGTTTTTATACGTTCTGATAAGTCAGTCATGATCGAGCCACTCCACTATGAGGATAGCCGCCGCAGGAAACAGTAGTGACAAAATTATGATGCCAATAAACTCACCCATGGTTCTCGCCCCCGTTCTCAGGAGAGAGCGCGGCGCGAGGGGTTGTGGCGCACTTTTCACAATACCAGTTATCGTTGATCGCCTGTTTCCATCCGCATTTGCGCAGAGTGCGCACTGCTTCCGCCCGACGATAGCCAATCCCGAGAAATGGCAATTCACATTGTGTGCAATGGACTTCGTAACTTGCGATTAGCTTACCCATCTATGCGCCCTCGCTTTTGAGAGCAGGCATGCCCAATTCCGAAAGCCATTCCTCGCGCTGATCGTGCCGCGTGGCAGGTAATTGCAGAAATGCCAACCGGTCTTTCAACCAGTCGTTCTGCTCCCGCAACCCCTCTTTCTCCCTCTGGCACTTAGCAAGCTCCCCAACCTGCAAGTCCGAAATCTCTTTCCAATCGTCACGCGACTTCTGCATCTCAGCAAAGGAGGCTTCGGCTTGCTCGGCGCGCTCTCTATAGATTTTTCTGTCCGCGCGGGCAGCCTGTATCAAATGGCTTTTTTGTTCCAGATACGCCTCAAGTGCTGCTACGGTTGCTTGGTGGTCGGTGAATAGGACATAGTCCCCCGATACGTGTGGCGTCATACTTGCAGCTTCTCCGCACCAAACGGAACCGCCGTCAAATTCATAACGCTGTATTGCCACCGGCTGCACGTCCGCCTGTACCATCTCTACGGGGTGGGGGTGTGCTGAAACAGCGGCGTCTAGATTTTTTCCGTACCAAGCCCACATAGCTAGAGTGGCGACCTCATCCCGCAAGGCGGTTGGTGGTGCGCACCCATACTTTTCGAACAGGTTTTTTATTTGAAGCCAAGTCGGTTCAGTTTCAGATTTCCGCAAAGGCTCCAATGTCGGCTTGAGGGCAGTATCAGTCATCTTGGCGACCCTCCGCTTTGGCGATGGCACGTTCGCGATCATCATCAGATAGTTCATGACCAGCGCTAACCCACGCCTTGTTCCACCCTTGCTGATACAACCATGGTTTTTCTCGTCTCTCAGCTTCCCAATATGTTGAATCACATTTATCGTGATATTTTGAGAGCGGGTTGTTTGCGGCGTATGCAGACAGCCAAACCTTACTTCCTATTTCATCAACCAGTTCCAGATCCGTCATCGCTTTGAGTTTTTCAGCGTATTCAGTCATGGTCGGCTTCTCGATGCCAAGGTCTGTAAATACGCAGCCGCTGCTTGGCGTAATTTTGGTTGTCATGACGCGCTCCTGAGACGATTGTTTCGCGCAAGACCACTATTGATCCTGGCCACGCAAAATGGTTCAGCCTGGTCACCGAGGCTCGACCAAGCCCCATAGAGCGTCAGGGCAAGCTCATGCGGGTCTATCCGTTGCTTGGCCCACCAATCGGCCTCATTGCCACTGTGCTGGTCTCTGTGGGCTTCTGGGGATAGAGGGAGGCACCACAGATCATGTGCCTTATGCCCTTTGCCGCGCCCGTAGTGCATGTAATGCGGGTTCGCGAATGAGATATGGGCAGCTTGGACGCCATATTTCCCTGAAACCACACATGGAAGTTTATGCAGGAAGGCGAGATAGCTGACCTTCTTTGTCGGTTTGACTTTCGGAGTCTGGTCCGAAAATGAGTGAGCGATGCGAAACCCAGCCATCATTCACCGCCAATCAATCGGGAATCCCGATCTGTGTCAGGTGAAATGCCGTTTTGTGTCAGGTGGTGGAGGTGATAGGTCATCACGCGACCCCCTTCCAAAGCGCTCTAATACCCGTCGCGAGCCAAAACACAGAGAAAACCCAATAAATCCAAAGCGCACCCTCGTTGAATAAATACTGGTGTCCGCCCCCATTCGCCCAATTGGCCGATTGAAGTGCCTGTGCGACGCAGGCTACGCAAACTGTGATCCTCATCGGTTTACCTCCCACATTTCACGGGCAAGAACATTCTCAAGTTCCTGGGCGAGTACTGCTCGATAAAGATCATCGTGCTTTGCTTCGCGGGCTATGTTTTCCAATTCGCGCCGGCCGCGGGCATGCGGTGGCAAAGATTGGATACGAAGGCGGATAGTGTCGGCGTTGATGTTCATATCGCACCTACCAAGCCATTGAGATACTTGAGGGCAAACTCTGACGTGAGTTCCTTCTTGATCACCTTGTCGGTCGTTTCAAAGCAGATGCGGACAAACTCAAGGCCTTCCGGCAGTTCGTCTTTCCAGACGTTCTTGGTACGCTCCAGCACTCCTCGACGCTCACCCGCAGGCAGATCACTGTTGGCGATCTGAAGGAGCTTGTCCTTGCATTCGCGCTTGAGTTCACGGATGACGGACGGATTTCTGCCGGTTGTCTGCTCGGTGAAATCGTCAATTTCGGAGTCCAGTGAAGACGACGGGGAGGCGACATCATCCCCACTGGACTCAAGTGCCGATTCATCATCGGTTAAATGGGCGGAAGCGACACGCTCATTGGGGGCGATGGCGTCAATGTCGCTTCCTGCATCAGCTTTCGTGGGGAGATCGTCGGCTGATGTTTCTGAATTCTGTTCTGGAACGCCACCAGTGAGCGTTCCGGTCTCGCGGGCTACATTGGCGGCATTAAAGCCTTCCTGCTCTCCATGGGCTTCTTTGGCGGCAGCAAGGCGCGCCTGCAGTGTCGTGCGTGGCGTTACATCCTTTGCGTTGTCTGCACCTTGGAACTGTTCGGCTTCGTCACGGTCGTACACGCCGAGAAGAACTTCGGGGCAATGACGACGAGCCCACGACCGAGCGGAGAAATAGCCAAGCTGCTGCTGTGGATCTGACTTCCACAATGGCGAGTTCTTGGTAGTGATGCTGCCAATGGATGGAGACGTGTAAACGCACTCCTCACCATCAAGCGTTCCGGTAACGGTGCATGTCATTGCGGCTCCAGTGCCTTCAAAAACATACTTCAAGCGCCCCTTAATGCCGGATCGGGTATTGACTACGGCGGCGATAAGCTGGGCCTCATAAGCGATAGCGCCATTCACGGCATAGGACTTCGAGGCCACAGCAAATGGCGACATCTGCCACTCAAGGGCTTGCATTGCCACAGCCATGCATGCGCCTGCGTTCCCGCGTAGATGCTTTGGTAGGGCAATATCGGCCTTGCACATGACTTCTGCGAAGCGAACGACTTCACCCAGGTTCTGCGGTGCAATTGACGTACCATTCGCGCCAGTCGATACCGATACGCTGTTAATTGATGTTTCACGCGGTGCGATCTGGTTCATGATTGATTTCCTTTGGTCGGAAGACTTGAGCGCAGATCGGACAGCCAGCGGTTGCGTTCTTGGGTGCGCCATATTTCTTCACCACGCGCCCTTTCATGATAGGCGACATCGTGATGTGCTTGCTTCAACCTATCTTCCCTCCACTCAGCACCGGTTAGCTTTACTGGGGATTTGGAGGGGTAGTCTCGCTCGATTGAGATGTTCAATTGCTCAACCATGAACTCCTTGATGCCCTCTGCATCAGTGTGCCACGAAGAGACTGCATCTAGCATCGAGCGGTATCGAGAGTTGCGCAATTCGCGTTCCGCCCTGTACTTGGCGTCACTTGCCATCGTAGATTTGTACTCTTCAACTGCGCGACTTTCGCATTCCGCTTCTGAAAGTTTGGGCAACGTTTCGAGCACTGCCTTTGCCTCTTCGAGCTTATCGTCGTGATATTTTGTCTGGGGTTCAAAGCGCTCCGGAATCGGCGCATCCCAAGGTTCATCGCGCATCATTATGCAAGCACCCATGCCGCGCGCGCAGATCAAGGCAAATTCCCGCAGTGTAGTGATTTTGCCGTCACCAACAACGGCTGTGTATCCAGTGGGCATTATGCTGCCTCCTGCTCGGCGATCTGCGCCTGTCGGTTAAGGAAATTGTCGATGTTGTCGGCAGCCCATGGCTTCATTGAGATTGGACGTTCGCCGCGATTGAATGGTTCACGGCCGGGCCAATATCCTGCATCAAGGCATTCACGGATTTTCCGCAACGCCCATCGCACACATGCTTCACCACGATCCATCGTGAACGTGTCAATCTCAACGTGTGCGGTATCTGGCACGTCATCGTTGAGCACATAGAGCAGGGCGAAGGTTTCGAAGGGGATGCCAAGACCGCGGCAAACCATACGATTCATTGCAGCTTGAAGGTAATAGCCGCAGTCGAATATCTGGCGCTGCAGAAAATCCTCATCCATGCTGGACGTGGATTTCAGATCACAAAACACACCGTCTGCCGCTGGAATGACATCAGGACGCGAACGAAGCCAGATGCCTGTCTCTGGGTCGCGATAGAGCATCGAGCGCTCTGCACGGCCATTCAGGATGCCTTGCTGCACCTCTGGATAGTCGGCGGCATCTTCTGCCATACGATTGATGGTCTTGAGCTGGTCATCGGTGAGGACGGTTAGGCCCTTGCTCGCGGCATCTGCCAGCCACTGCTTGCACTTGTTGGAATTGCCAGACCAAGGCTTTTCAACGCCTTTTTCATCGACATAGGTTTCAGGCCGGATCGCATAGTGATCGCGAAATGTGCCTTCACCCAGCAGCAGGAAATGCACTGCTTTGCCGAACTCAAGGGCAGGACTGGTCTTCGGAACCACGTGACCGGGATTCCATTTCCACCGGCCCCAGAAAGCCTTCGGGCTTCCACCATGAACCGGCAGGATGTGCTTCAAGGCGGACTTGGAGACAGACGGGCCATTCAGCAGATGAACATTTCCGTGGTAGTCATCCATTGGAATATTGGCATAAACACCGTTTTCCTTGATGGTCTTGCCATCCCAAGAGATTTCGCCGGCCAACCCACCGATGATCTTATCGGTAATCGCTCCAAGAGACTGCATGGCGCCGGGTTCAATGCGATCCATTTTCATTTCATCCGCTCCTCAGTGGTGTCAGCGATTTCGTTGAGAAGTTCCCGCGCAGCTTCCCTGCCGTAGATCAGGCAAAGGTCGCGGTAGTTCTGGCGAAGGTGATATTCGTGGAAACCCGATGGTCTGGACTGTGCATATCGCTTCATCCGGTCTTGCATTTCGGGTGGTGTATATTGGGATGGAGAAGTCATGCGTCACCTGCATGCTGCAGCACATACTGGATGTCAGACGACAATTGCTGGCCAGATGCTTCGGAGAACAGACGTGAATAGTTCCATTCCGTGTCGCGAAACACGCGTCCGTCAATGTCATCATTGAAACAAGACAGAATGTCCGTCTGTATGGCCGCATCTTCAGGAGTGACAACTGTGAAGCGGTCGATAGCGGAAGAGACGCGATAGTATCCATCGGACCAATCTCCTCGCGTTTGCTGCATGGCAACAGCGAGATCCAACCTCTGATCCTTGGCGCGTAACGCTTCTAGAACATCATGCCACTCAACCGTTTCTGGAAGTGCGTATCGCAAGATCAATTCCGCGAGTTTGATGTTCTCCCGTCGCGCCTTGAGCTTGTTTTCAATCTCTCGCGCTTCAGCAAGAACGCGAGCTTCCTCGACACGATCAGCGTCCTGTGCATATTCGGTGTAGGTTCTTTTCAGTCGTTCATAGGTGAAAGTGGCCGCTTCAAACCCATCGTTGATTTTGACGGTCCGGTTGAGATCGCCGAGATAACCTGCATCATGCCGAATGAGCTTCGGCATTCGCGCGCGGCTTTTGAAGTCCCGTTCGCTGTAGCTGTCGGGAATTCCGACCTGCTTCATGATATCGGTGATAGCCTCACGAATGACCTTGTTGGTCTCAATCTTTAGCAGATTGCGCTCATGAGCTTCGACGTCCTTTGCGCGTGCTGCCTCCAGTTCGGATTGCGCTTTCGACGCAATTTCCTTGTTAGTAGGCTTGCGATAGTAGGAGCGAATATGGCTTTCATAACTCTGAGGACTGGCCATACATTTACCGACAAACCCACAGAGTTCGAGTTCTTCAGCCTTGTTGAAAACTGTCATGCGACCCTCCCGATAATTCCAATGATCAGGATCGAAAGCATCACCACGCCGAAGACAGCGAGCGCCCACATTGAGCGGTGAACGCGGTTGGTCTGGATGATGCGGATCAGGTCTGGTTCCTGTAGGAAAATCATGACGCACCGCCATTTTCTGGTGCCATCGCAACAATCCTGCGGGCAACCTCAATCGCTTCAGCCTGGGTACGGCTTACCGTTGCTCTGCCGCGGTGAAACACTTCCAGCAGATCATCTTCGCCATCCGAAATGATAACGCTGCTTGCCAGATCAGTTTCGTTTACGAGAACTTCCCATGTCTTGGCGGTCATGATGCACCACCCTTCTCGCGTTCCGCGATCATGGCGTCGGCAAACTCGTATCGAAGGGCCGATACTATTTCGGCTCTGGATCGAATTTTCGGCTTGTAACTGTCGTTGTGGGGATTGCGCGAACGATCAAGCTTCTCATGAAGCTCTACCTGAGAGATATCCGGCTGCGGGGCATGGATCGCCGCATAGTCGCGTAGGGACATTCCTTCATTGATGTGGATTGTCTGATCGAGTCCGTCACTGGTTTCGTAAGCGAATGGAAACGCCGGACCACCTGTATTGATCTTGCTCATAGCCCACGCCTCCGCTTGATAATCAGCAGCTGTGCAGCCCGAACAATGCAGGCGAGCATGAAGAGAACTGCCGCGAGAAGGATGGTGATCATGACGACATCCTTTCGGCCTGATGCGATGCGATCAGTCGGTTTTCGCGGTTGTGCTTGATCCGGTTCCGTTCCGAACGGCTCCAGTCGTCAACAACTTCCTCAACCTGCTCATCGGTGAGCATCGCGAGGCCGTAGCGATCAAATAGGGTTTCAACGGCTTCACGCTCGGCCCGATAGCCAAAACTATTGATGAAGCGTTCCATGCGTTCACGAGTGGCTTTAGTCATGATGCCACCGCCAATTCTTCCGCTTCGGATGCATCAACCCGTTCCACGAGATTGAGCCACCACGTCGCGTAGTTCCCATCTCCGAATGACACCCATGCATGGTCATCTGCGATAGCAAGGACCGTCGCACCAGATGGGCCACTTCCATCCTTGAGGCGCAGTGTGTCACCAAGGACAATAACCGGATGAACCATGGTCATATCCTTGATGACGGCGTAAAACTCGTCATAGAGGACCTTGACCTTTTGTTTACCTTCGTGGCCAAAGTCGGAAGCGATAATAGCTTCAATGAGAACCCTGTCGCCCTTTCGGAATTTTTCCATAATTACATTGCTCCCATTGCGATAAAGATGACTGCTGAGAGGAACACGGCGAGGGCCATGCCCTCAGCCAGTGCGTCGAGAAAATCGCGCATTATGCTGCCTCCTGCCTGCCTACGGCCTTGCACAGCGCATCGTGATGCTGCTTGAGCATGGCCATCTGGTTTTGATTGAATGACCAGTGTCCGCGCTTGGCGTGTTCGCGGATGAGAAGCTTATCCAGCGTCCGAATGGCCGAGTGGATTTCCGTCTCTTCATCGATGTGAAGAATGTCGGTCAGAACGAACAATGTATGACCGCCGCGTTCCATCCGGTCACAGACCTGACGAAGGGTTTCAGACTTCACCGCCGCATTGACGGCCTTGAAAACGAGATTGGAAAGGTGCGCGTTCATGCTGCACCGCCAGTCGCGACGACGTAGTGCGTGATACGGCCAACAAAACCGTTTGGGCAGGTGTGCCCATCAATTGACCAAGTATCGGCAGGTATTGAACCCGCAACAAGATCAAAAGATGGATAACGGTCAACGTTCGTCAAAACATGGACGATGGCTTCTGCCGGAACAGGAAGTCCATCCGATGTATGCTTAATCCAGTTAAAATCTGTGTTCATGTCATTTGCCCCATGTGTTGAGCAGATCAGGCTGGGCCGTCTTCGTACTCGTTGGTATGGGGAACATTTATACCTAGTTGGTATTGTCGTCAATACCTGTTTGGTATAAATGTGAGCGATGTTTAAAAGACCCGATCTAATAGCTTCCCGATTTAAAGACCTTGAAGAGCGCTTTCCGCCAGTTGATGCGGGGCTATTTCTTGCTGATCAGCGTGCGTGGGTGAGGAGGGTGACGACTATGACCGATCTCACCCATCACGAACGCGTGGCCGCAATTTTCATTGGAATGGTGTGTTCGCCAGACCGGCCATACTGTGTTGCCGGCATGTCATACATCGAAAAGCAGACAGGTTGTGATCGAACCGTTGTTTTTCGGGCGACAAGAAAATTAAAAGCCGCGCAATTGTTGGAAATTGAGAGTAAGGCGCGAGCGGGTAACATTTACATTTTTAAGTGGCCGTATAGCTAATGGTTGCTGCACAGCAACTAATTATTGGTTGCTGCACAGCAACACAGATATAAACCTACAATCTGATTAATACCTATATTCTCTTTCATAGGGTAAAGAGGCTTCAGAATATGGCTCTGTCAAAGAGCTATTCTCTAGAAACGGCATACCGGACGCGTCCAACTATGCGGATTGTATCACCATCATCGCCATTCAAAGCGATTGGTTCTTGAAACCTCGGGTCTGTCGATTCCGGCAGGAGCCATGGTTTCCTTTGATCATCAAACCATAAAATCTTTACGGTTGCCTCTTTCAAGCCGTCTGACCGTTCGCGCTCAACAATGTAGCGTTTCCCAGGTATCAGATCCTCATGCGTTTCGATGATGTGAGTAAAAACTAATACAGTTCCTTCAGGGTATCGCCTGTTCATCGAGGGGCCGCGTGTTTCCGCAGCATATAGTGGATATCCGTTTAGTGAAGTATCATGCGGTATAGGTACATCGTATTGATCTTCTTCTGACAACTCCCAAGTCTCCTCCCATTCGCCCGCTTGCACATATCCTAGAACTTTAACCATGCGGGCTGGGACAGAAGTATCATCCTCATCAGTAAACAATATTTGCGCAGCTGGGATACCAAACTCAGATTCTATTTTAAGAGCCCACTTTTTTGACATGGGCCGTTTCCCGCGTTCAAGCCGTTGATACTGCGGTTGCGACGTGCCTAAACGCTTAGCCATTTCGGCTTGTGTGAGTTTGAGCTGGTCTCGAATTTCCTTGAGATTCTTCATGCTCAATCGCTAAGGCCAATAAAAAATGCTGTCAAAAACCAAAATGGTATAAAAACCTGTTTACAATGATATACCCAGTTGGTATAAAGCATCATGACCCTAGCACAATACCTAGATGAAAAATCACTGACGGAGACTGCTTTCGCCGAACTGATCGGCGTCAAGCAGGCAACCATCAATCGATACATCAATAAAAAGCGCTTCCCGTCGCCAGATGTAATTCGAAAGGTTGAAGCCGCTACGAAAGGTAAAGTGAGGGTTTCAGACTGGTTCTTAATCGATGAGGCTGCGGCATGAGCAGACATCTCAATTTGGGATACACGGACTGGGATGCGTTTGATCGGTCGATAGCTGATGCACAGCAGAAAAAGACAATAGCTGTTGTCATTGAGGAGTCTGACAATTTCCTCCACACCATATTCGAATCTGGAAGCGAGCCTAAATGGGCCCATCCAAGTCAACGTGAATCCCTCCTCAAACTTCGATGTGCTCTCATCCCACTAGGTGAAAGCATCGGTGTGTTGAACGCCGAGGGTGTTCGGTTGATGGACGAGGTTATGGCTGCAGACAAGGCGAGGAAAGCGAAATGAGCATTCATTCCTTTCCACGTTGCGCAGGCTATCTGAAAGGAATGCGCGTCAAACTCAATGATCCGGCAATGACCGACTATTGGTTCGCCGTGATCGTCGCTGATGCTGCATTTGATGATGATGAGCTGGTGAAAGCGGGAACGGTGAATTTTGATACGATGAGAGGTGAGGAAATCCTTGCCGGCCTCGAAACATTGTTCCCAAATCGCAAGCGCCAGACCAAAAATAAACACCAAGGCGCTTGGTTTGATAGCCTCAAGGCCTGTCTCGGTGTGAGGGGCGTAAAGGTATCCAGCCTCAAGACAGATGACGAGTATTGGGAAGTTGCAATGCTTCTCTGGCCTTCCGTCATCAAGCGCAATGAAACCGGTCATATCGGCGGAATCCTTTCACAAATCCAAAGCATGTCAAAGAAGCAGCGGTCGGCATTGGCTCGCCGTGATGCCATTCCTGAAAAATGGAGAGCAAAGGCGTGATCAACCCCCAAGATTTCCAATCGGACGACGGCGAAATCGCTGAAGTGACAGGATATGCCCGACTTGCGAACGCCACATGCGTTGAAATGCCGTCGTCCGGCCAATTCCCCTGGAATTATGACATGGATGCTGCGCCTCGCGGAGAATACGTCACCACGACGTACACGAATGGCAAAGGCAAGAAGGTAGAGAAAACCGTCTATCAGCATCAGAAGGTCATCCTTGCCAGCCCTTGCGGTGTTGTGACGGTGGGACGCTGGCTGCCCAATGAAGAGCGTTGGGAAATGTTCACGAAAGCCGTCCCGCCGATTGCGTGGATGCCTTGGCCGACTTCACCGGTTCTGAAAGAGCAGGTGGCGGCATGAATTGGCTCGATATAGAAACGGCGCCAGAAGGCATTGTCGTTAAAACAAAAATCCACGATGAGAACGGGTCCCGCAACGAGCAGAACCTTAAACGCAGTGGCAACCTGTGGTTCATTCCTGACGGCAGTATGTATGTCTATTACCGCCCAACTCATTGGGCGCCGGCATGACAATCCTAGCAATCAGCCTTTATTCACTCGGCCCCATTGGTGCTTGCGCTTCCGTACAGAGGGATGCGCCCACGGGCTTGCGTGAATGGGTCTTCATACTCGCTTGGCCTGCCACGGTGGTTGGCGCCACCGTTCTTGGCTTGGCGAACTTTCTGCGGGGGAGATTGCTCCCATGAGAACAAAGACAATTGCACACCCGTTTGAGTTTTCCAGGCCTTACGCGTGCGCTTTTTCACCATCAGTTCCTTCCACAAATCGCGGTCAAATCCGCGTCTTCGATAGGTCTCAATCTATCGAGGAAAAGAAAAAATGTCCGACACAAGACGGGTCAAATCTGACCCAACACGGGGCGAATTAGTAATGCGTGCACTTGCTGACACTCAGGGGATGCCAGTTCCCCAGAAAGCAAACTACTGGCTCGAGACGATCACGAAGGCCCATCACAAGGGCCGACACGACACATGGACTGCAGCTCGGGATCGCGCAGCCAAGAAGGCAGGTGTTGAACTGCCGATGGCCGAACGCATCTGGAAGCGCTGGAAATCTATGAATGACGTTGGTGGCGAGACGGTCATCAAACTCATGCTGGCATACGAGGAAATGGTCCAGCGCAACAACGAGGCCGCTGACGGTTACATGGCCGAGCGGCACGAACTTAGGAAATCAAATGAGGCTCATCAGAAGTCTGCTTAATCGAGCATGGCAATGGCTGCTGCTCGGTTTGGAAAAGCGACGTCAACGAAGAAAGCATTGAGCATGTCAAAAATCATTCGCACACCATCCAAGGCCCACGGCGGGATTACGCCCGAAGAAAAGCTCCGCATGGATGAGCATTCCCAAAAATGGATTGGCATTGCCATGCGCACCGATCCGATTGAACCGGACAAAATCATTCCGGCGATCAAGGGCATTTATGCTGCAGCCAATCTGAAAGAACCGCGAGTCATTATCGTTCCATCACCAATGGTTATGGCTTTTGCTTATGGAGCGTCAGCAGCCATTTGGCATGTGAGGAAGAATGGTAAGGGTGCAGCAACCGATGCAGCAACCCGTGCAGCAACCTATGCAGCAACCGATGCAGCAACCGATGCAGCAACCGATGCAGCAACCGATGCAGCAACCGATGCAGCAACCTATGCAGCAACCCGTGCAGCAACCCGTGCAGCAACCCGTGCAGCAACCTATGCAGCAACCTATGCAGCAACCCGTGCAGCAACCGATGCAGCAACCGGTGCAGCAACCGGTGCAGCAACCCGTGCAGCAACCCGTGCAGCAACCGATGCAGCAACCGGTGCAGCAACCCGTGCAGCAACCGATGCAGCAACCGATGATGTAGAAAAACGTGAAGCGGTCGCTTGTCATGACTTGGCCGGACAGCTCGGCATTGAATGTTCAAAGCGTTGGTACGGTGCGTACCAAGGCGGCAATATGTGGGCCGGATACGATTGCTATCTCACATCGTGCCGCGACATCCTTGGTTTGGAATTAAGCAGCCACGAGGCCTATGCGCATTGGGAACAAGCAGCGATCCATGGCGGCTTCCGCGTGATGCATGAGGAATTCTGCCTTGTGTCAGATTTTCCTGAAGTTTTGCGCGTTGACGATCAGAACCGGCCACATTGTGAAACAGGACCATCCCACAGATGGCGCGACGGCTGGGCTTTGTATTTTTGGCATGGCGTCAAGGTTCCGTCGCATTGGATCGAGGATCGTAAGAATCTAGACCCGGTCGAAGTATTGAAGGCAGAGAATGTGGAACAACGTGCAGCGGGAATGCAGATTCTTGGCGCTCGCATGATCCCAGCACTCAAGCCTCGCATTATTGACGGCGACCCGACAAGCGACATGGGGGCTCTGGTAGAGGTGACACTCCCAGGATTCCCCGAGACGGGTCGATACCTTCAGGCAAAATGCCCGAGAAACGGGACGATATTCGAAGGCGTTCCAAAGGTTTCCGACATTGATGGCCTGCCAATTGAAACGGCCTTGGCTGCACAGGCTTGGCGCATCGGTGACCCGCAATCCGAATACATGCATCCAACCCGCAGAACTTAATCCTTGAAAGGAAATTGAAATGAAACAGGTAATTGGCCAGCAGGGCGAAGTACGCATTATCAAGATCGATGCTCTTCCAGAAGCCATGCAGACAAAGAATGTAGACCGCATCGCAAAAGGTTTTGTGATCTCACACAGCGAAAGCGGCCATCATCACTGTGTCACAGGCGGCGATGTCATGGAGCGTATCGACAACGTTCCGGAGGGCATGCAGGTGTTTTTCGCAATCCTCGAAAACCCTGAAGAATTTGTGCAGGACGCTGCCAACCCGCACGGCGGCTACAATCTTGAACCCGGCATTTATGAGTTCCGCGTGAGCCGGGAGTTTGACCCATTTTCCGAACAGGCCCGGCGCGTCGCCGACTGACCCACCAATCGGCTGAATCGATCAATGGAAAGGAGAATTAGCATGGCCGAAGTCGGACATAATTCGGAGCTTACACCGGAACAGCGCAAAGCGCTTATGATGGACCATTACCGGAACATCGGTGAGGCGAAAGAAAAGCTTGAGGAAGCCCGCAAGGAATACAACAAGCGGCGGAAGCTGGCCAAGGCTGAGAAGATCAAGCTGGCAGATATCGATTTCATGTTCCGTTGTGCAGACATCGAAGATGGCCAGATAATCATTGATACTCTCAAACAGCAGGCCGAGATCGCATCCTGGTTTGCTCTTCCCGTTGATTTTCAGCCTGACATGTTCGGGAATTTCGAACGTGAGCCCGGAGAAGACCTTGCACGGCGTCAGGGTAAGGCCGCAGGCGCAACCGGTATTGGCTCCAACCCATATGACGAGCACAGTCCGATGGGACGTGCATGGGCTGAGGAATGGTCCAAAGAGCAGGAAATTGCTCGGGAATCTCTCAAGATCGTCATGGAGAAGCGAAATGCCGCGGCAGACAATGATGACGGCGATCCAGACTTTTCCGATGAGGAGGCTGCGTAAATGGCCCAACTCAGATACGGACAAGTTCTTGAGGCATCGCCGGCCTATCAGCGGGCAGTCGCCTTGCAGCGCGCAAAGGAGCGCGAACGCCGGTTGGACAATGAAGTTGTACAGCTTCCTACCTATCAGGAAGTGAAGAAAATTGTTGAGACCAAAATACAAGAAGAAGATGATAAGGAGGAGCGCGAACGCCTGAATACTTGGCTGCTTATGGCTGACTATCGCAGTTCGAATCCCAGTGTTGCAGCCATTCAGGAATATCATGCCCGTGAGAATGGACTTTCGGTAAAAGCACTCAAGGGTGACTGTCGTCTCAGGCACCTCGTTGAGGTGAAATATGACGCCATTCTGGAAACGCATATTCGGCGACCAGAACTCACCCTTCCGCAGATCGCTCGCGAATTCGATAAAGATCACACATCCATTTTGTCAGCTCTTCGCAAGCGCGGAGTTCGGTGTGTCCCGCGGCGTCGTTTTGATCCCGTAGAGGCTCAACGACTGCATCGAAACGGTATGACCACTGATCAGATCGCCAAGAAACTCGGCTTCGCTGTCGAGACCATTCGCAGGGCCACAAAACCCTCTCAGGCAATTGTGGAGGCGCTATGAACATGCACAATCCCTTCCAATGGACCGATGAAGCGGTAGCGCGCATGAAGACGATGGTGCTCGACGGTCAGTCCGGTTCAGTCATCGCTCGTGAGCTTGGCACAACCCGAAGCGCCGTTCTTGGCAAGATGTTCCGGCTGAACATGAAAACGACGTCCAAGACTTCGGCAGCGCTCGTCGGCAAAATCACCAAGCACACATTCAATTCAACAAATCTGGCTGTCAAGAAAGCCAATCGTGCGCTCGATCCATTGTTTGAAGCACCCAAGCCAGCAATCACGACCAAGGAATATGAGGCTGATTGCCTTCGTCTTCTAATCCACGAATGCGGTGTCAGACAGTGCCGATATGAGGTCGATAGTCCAGCGCAGGGCGGGGAATATCGCTTCTGCGGCAAAGAAACAGACGAAGGTCAATCCTGGTGCCCGCATCATCGCAAACTTGTCTTCCAACCGCGCACTGAAACGCTTCGGGCAAAAGCCAAGGCTGAGCATATTGCGAGGAGGGTGGCATGACCCCTCCAGACAATGACAACAACCAATCCGACACAGGCACTTATGTCTTCATGTACTCACTGATTGCGGTCGCAGTGCTTCTGCTGGCCTTCGTTCAGTGTCATGTCGAGCCCGCCGACGCACTTCCACGCGCCGTAAACCCTGTTCAGGTCGCGAGGTGCCGATAGATGTCAATCCTCGCGACAACCGCCGGCAATACACGGGATCTTCTCGCTAATCGCAAGAACGATTTGTATGAGACGCCGCCAGAGGCCGTACACGCCCTGATGCGTGTTGAAACACTCCCATTGCGTCTTTGGGAGCCTGCATGCGGACCGGGATCAATCGTTCGAGAACTTCGGTCAGCAGATTTCGACGTCCTTGCGACCGATCTGGTTGATTACGATAGCCCAGATCAGGATGCTTTTGGTGTGGATTTTCTTATTCCCGGCTTGGCTGAAAGCTATGCAACCGGACAGCAAGGTATCGTCACCAACCCCCCGTTTAAGAACGCATTGGAATTCGTAGAGCGCGCCCTTGATATGGTGCCTTACGTCGCGATGCTCATGCGTTTGAATTTTCTGGAAAGCGAGAAGCGCCGATCAATCATTGATAATGCTCCACTCGCCCGCGTTCACGTATTCCGCAATCGACTTCCGATGATGCATCGCGACGGCTGGGAAGGTAACAAAACCACCAGCACCATGGCTTTCGCTTGGTTTGTCTGGCAGCGCGGATATGTCGGCCCAACTGAACTTCATCGTTTGTCGTGGGAGGCTGCAGAATGAAGAACCTCGCCCGAAATCACCCGGATTCTCATCCACTCACAGAGCGCCAGCTTAAACTGCGCAATGGCCTGATCGACTTCCTGAAATCCAAACGGGGCGGCTGGTTTGCGCGTGATCGCATCATCTTCAAATGCGGGTTTGAGAGCATGAAGGTCGATCCGTTCGGTGCTGAATTTCACAATGCGATTATCCGCGCCAACATCAGTCTTGCCCGCAAGGGATTGAAGATTGTCCGGTCAGAAGATGGTGCGGAACTCTATTCGGTTCAGCCGGAGGGTTACGGGCGATGACTGTGATCCTCGGTTTAGATATCGCTTCCCGCACCGGCTGGGCCTACTACGATGACAAAGCTTCCCTGTCCGCCATTCGTGTCGGACACATCCAATGCGAGGGTGAGGAGTTCGAGGACAAGTCAGCTTTTCTCGGCAAGGCATTGGTCAAACTCATCAAGTCTGACCGTCCAGATTTCGTTCTCATTGAGCGGCCGATGCGCGCCCAGCCGATTGGCGGAAAGCGCACTGTGAAGTTCATGGGTGAGGAACAGACCGTCGAAGCCAAGGGCTCCGGCATCAATGCGGTTATATCCTCGAATCAGCTCGTCGGAGCAGCTTCGGCGATCATTGGGGCATACAACATCCCATTCGAGACAATCGCTTCTGTGAGTTGGCGCAAAGCCTTCCTTGGCTTCGGCACTCATAAGGGATGGGAGCGAAAGGACTGGAAGAAAGCAGCGCGTGATCGCTGCACCCAATTGAAAATCAAAGTGACCAACGACGATCAAGGTGAAGCGGTGGGAATCGCCTTTGCCGGGTCTGGGCTCGATGTCGTGAAGATGATGAAGATGAGGGCGGCATGAATGTGGCTCTTCGTTCCGACAGTCTCAACATTCTCTCCATCTGCACCGGTGGAGCTGGTCTCGATCTCGGCCTCGAACTGGCAGTTCAAGGCGCTCGAACTGTCTGCATGGTCGAGAGGGAAGCCTTCGCGGTCGCGCAATTGGTATCAGCTATGGAGGCGTGCCTCTTGGCTTCAGCGCCTATATGGAGCGATGCCAGAACATTTAACGGCCGCCAATGGCGTGGCGCAGTGGACGGCCTCATTGGCGGCATCCCGTGCCAGCCGCATAGTCTTGCCGGAAAACGGCTTGCCGAAGAAGACGAGCGCGATCTCTGGTCAACGGCACGTCGCATCATCGTCCAGTCTGGTGTCTGGTTCGTCCTCATTGAAAACGTTCGAGGAATGCTCTCATCGGGCGGCGCTGAGCGGGTCAGACGAGACCTTCACCGATTGGGCTTTGCGGTTGAGGGAGGATTGTTCACGGCGTCAGAAGTCGGCGCGTCTCATGAGAGAGAGCGCCTCTTCATCCTCGCAGTCTCAGACCGAAACGTTGGCCAGGCCAACGCCGACGGCCAATATGGTGACGGGGCCAGGATCGAACGGCAGGGACGGCGGAGACAACCTTCAAACGGCCGTACAGAAGTTTCATCCGTCGGCCTGGCCGACGCCAACAGCGAACGATTGGAAGGGGAGCGGCCCGACGATGGAACGATCGGACGGCAAGATGCGCGGGGATCGGCTGGATTACGCGACGGAGCAAGTTTGGTCGATCGACGATCAGCCCTCGACATCTACAGTGAATTCCAAGAGTTCGGATGTATGGAGTACACCTCGCGCGTCGGACGGGGAGAAGGGCGGTCCCAATCAGAGTTTCGGAGCGGGAGGGGTGCCTCTGCCAGCGCAAGCCTCCCAATGGTCAACTCCATCGGTAGCAGACACGACAGGCGGCAGGATGGCTCGGTCGGGAATGAGATCGGACGAACCATTGCTGAAGGGGCAGGCGTTTGCACTGTCAGATCAATGGGCGACACCTCGATCGAACGAAGTGGGACAGTGGCAGTACGCAAACCCGCAACAAACGAAGAAGACACTCACGTTAACGGGACAGGCCTTTTCCCACCCGGACCCAACGATCTTACAAGTTGGCGAAACGTCCTCGAAAGAGCGCCGGAGCTTGAACCCGCTTTTCGTCGAGTGGCTAATGGGCTGGCCTCAAGGTTGGACGTTGCTCGCGTGGACAGACTTCGCATGCTCGGCAACGGAGTTGTCCCGCTGGAATCAGCGTATGCGTTCCGCACTCTCTCAACTCGCCTCGCCACAAGAGGCTCCGCCGGCGCAGCTCGCCTTGTTCGGATGATGGGGGAATAGTATGAATTATCAGGCAGCTAACATCCGACCCGCACTACCCGACGCGATGGAAGCCGAACAGGCATTGCTTGGATCCATTCTGATCTCGAATGAAACATATTGGCGCGTTGCCGGTTTTCTCAAGCCCCAGCATTTCACCGAAGAGTTGCATCAAGCCATTTACGACACTGCTGGCAAGATGATTGCCGAGGGCAGGGCAGCCAATCCCGTTACCATGAAGGGTTACTTGCCAACCGATCTGATGATTGGTGACATGAGCGTAAATGAGTACATGGCCAGCTTGGCGGCGAATGCCGTGAATACTGTGGGTGTATATGATTTTGGACGCGCGATCATTGAAATCTGGTCACGCCGGATGCTGATCACCGCTGCGCATGACCTAGACGGCTTGGCGAGAAATATGCCAGTCGATATGACGCCCGAGAAGATAATATCGTCCACTGCGGATATTCTCACGAAGATCGCACAGGAAGGCAACGAGCGCGCCGGTTCACTCAAGTACGGGGTATTGCTCCCCAAAGCCATTGATCGCGTTGCTAAGGCTTCTCTGTCAACCACATCGCTCATTCCATGGTTTCTCCCGGAGATTACCCGTGTGGCAGGGGATATCAGGCGCGGCAATCACATCGGTGTCATGTCGGACTCGGGCGGCGGCAAAACCTCATTCGCTCTCCAACAATGCAGACATGCCGCATTGGCAGGGTTCCGGTCGGCATTTTTCTCTATCGAGATCACAGACGAGGAAGCGGCTCTTCAGGCCGCGGCTCAAGCCAGCCGGATCAGTCTCGATCGCCTTGACGCATTCAATCTGGATTCACGGGAGAAGGACCGCATCGAAGCTGAGATGATGAAATCTGTCGATATCCCGTTTGATATCGTTGGATTTGCTGATTGCTCACTATCCGACATCCGCATCAAAATGGAGGCGATGAAGAAATCAGTCGGGCTCGACGTGGTTGTCATCGACCATGCTAAAATGATCGCTCTACCCAATCCAAAAGATATTTTCGCCGAGCGCATCAATGCTCTTTATCGTGGGCTCAAGGGCATCGGGAAATCGCTCGATGTTGCGGTTGTTACCCTCATCCAAAGAAATGACGATTGGAAAGCGCGGTGGCGTACTGGTGGATCAATTCGCCCAATGATGGGTGACGCATACGGTGGTGGCAGCGTGAAGCAAAACCTTGACATCTGGGTTTCGCTCTATCGGCCGGAGCCACTCTACAAAGAGCTTATCCCAATCTGTCCGCCAGAACGAGCCCGCGATGGTGTGGAGACCAAGCGAGACAAGATGATCCGTGATTATGAAACATCACGCGGAAAAGCTTGGATCATCAACCACAAGCGCCGAAGAGGCGAGCCTGGTCAAAGTCAGCAGATCAACTTCGAGGCTGAATACACCTCATTCACATCCAGTACGGCCGACATGCCAGAATCCTTTGAAGGATTTTTCGAATGAACCGCTCAGATGCACGTGCGATTGACAAGGGTTTCGGCTGGATCGGTGAATACCGTCTGGTCTGGAAGGCTGAGTATTACGAGGTGAAGAAGGTTGGATCAGATGGCCGCAGGACCAGCTCGCCGGAAGTGTTTCCATCAAAAGCGGAAGCCGAATGTGCCGCTTGGCGGGCACTTTATGAGACGGAACAACCGGTAATGCTCCGGGCAGGTGAACGGGTATCCAGCCAACATCGCAATGCGGCGGAAGCGCTGTTTAAGCCCATCAATGTTTCGGCAGATCAAAACGAGGAGTTTGAAGTATGACCCGCATGACATTGCAGTGGCTTATATTCGTATGCCTCACTCTAACCGTCGTTGGCGTTGCGGCGCTGATGGGGTTTATCGTGGCGCTGTGGACCCAAGACGTGACCTATCTCGGACTGACCATCCTAGCGGCCTATTTATTGGCAACAGCAGCGGTTGGATATGAACTATATCGACCACGTTATGCATCTGGAAGTGCCTTTTGGTATCTCTGCGATGTCTTCGAAAGAGTTGGAATCGCCGGGACTTTTATCGGTCTGGTGCTGGCCTTTCAGGCATTGCGCGATATGGACGCCGCCGGTGAGTGGCGGCAGCACTTGCTTGAGGGTGTGAGCACCAAATTCCTTTGCTCCATTACAGGTATTTTCGCGGCTCTATTTCTGCGGACGCAGCTCAAGATTTTGGGAGTGCGGGAGCCATGAAGGCACTCCCAACGCCATTCTTTGACCTTGCCATGGGTGTTGTGTTCGCTCTCCTAGCAACCATCGTTGTTATGGAGGCTGGCAAGCCAAAGAAAGCCGAAGAGGTCGGTATCCCCACGAAGGCTGAATTCTCAATCCAGATGACATGGGATGACGGCAGCGCGGACGATATGGACTTGTATGTCCGTGGACCGACCGGTGAGATTGTTTTCTTCGGTAAGACCCGCAACGGCTATATGACCTATGATCAGGACAACATGGGCCGCAACAACACGGTCATACAGGCTGATGGCTCAACCATAGAATCCAAATCTCGGCAGGAAACCGTAACACTTCGGGCGATCGTTCCGGGTGAATACGTCGTCAATGCCCACCAGTACCGTAAGAATAGCGCGCCTGAATTTGTTGACCATGTGACCATCAGAGTCACCAAGCTCAATCCATTCTCCAATGTGACACAGGCTACAAAGGAATTCACCGAGCAGGGACAGGAACAGACTTTCGTCAACTTCACCATCACTCAGGATGGGCGTGTGGACTCTGTCTATGTGTCGCCGGTTCAACTCATAGGAGCCGCGAAATGATGCAGCTTACCATCACTAAAGTGGATCGTACCTTCCGGGGAAAGTACTACGAACGAGAAGTCCTGAGCCCTGATTTAGGGCCGTCCCTGATCTCGCTCTACGAGGAAGCCTACAAGGATGGGAACTGGAAGCCCAGAAAGCGCCGCGTCCATTGGTGGCAGGTGTGGCGACCGATAGAGCTTGAATGGATAGAGCGCCACTTCGATGGGAGGGAAGTTGAACCATGATTACCCTCACCATCCTCTCCGGTGTTCTCACGTCATCGCTCGCGCTGTGGCTATTGGTCCTGCGGGTCGATCCACGCTACCGCCTCTATCTGGCCGTGTTTATTCCGCTCGCATTTGCGTGGCCATTTGCAGTCTATCAGTATGGCGGATCACTGCTGGGCTACTCGATTGCCGCCCGCATCCCTGCAGATTTCAGACTGGTATTTGCCTATGCGGATGACAAGATTCACACGGTCTATGCGCTGATCGTTGAGCCTGGTGCGTCTGTGCCAAGGCTCTACGCCATCACCGATAATTACGAGCAGAACAAAAAACAGTTCGCTCAAGCGCAGGCCGCCAAGGGCCGGGGCATTCCCGTATCGGGAACACCGAAGAAGGGTGCAAAACCCGGTAAAGCCAAGGTTGCGGGCGTCGGTGACGATGGAGATTTCATTTTCTATCAACTGCCACCTACGGGTGTGCCAGATAAGGATGCAGGATGATGGACACTCTTCGCTGGCGCCTATTCAAGATCATCAGTGCAATTGGCTGGTGGGTATGTCCCGAGCCTCACAAATCAAATCTGCAAAGCCAACTCCCGCAATGGAAGGATATCCATAGTGAGTGAAAGATATCTTCATGTCCGGTGTGAATGCCACCACCCGTTGCATTTCATCGATTTCGATTTCTGGCCGGACGATAAATGGGGTGATGAGATCACCGCATCATTCGTTGGTGGTCAAAACCCTAGTTTTCTCACTCGGCTCAGCGTAGCCGTAAAATACGTGTTTGGCCGAGAGAGGCTTGTAGAAGCCGATATTATTCTCACGAAAGAGAAAGCCCTTGAGTTAGCCGCGTTCCTTCATAGGTCGGCAACCAATGGGGCGCGTACTGAATGAATACTGTGCGCGCTATTGAGATCTGTCAGGAATTCAACATCACGGTTGTGCCGGCGAATGTTGCTCCTAAAGGAGGGCAGACGCGCGCACCGAATACCATAGAACGCATCATAAGACGCCATGGAGAGGCAAGGGCGCGTTTTGTTCTTGGAACGCTGGCAGATACTGCAAACAACCGCGTGTGCCTTGATGAGACGGTTATGTGGGCAGTGAACGATCTGGTGACTGCTGCTGAGAAGAACTTTCCCGAGATCATCAACAACAACGTTGAGGCTTGGTACTCATTCTTTGATTCAATGCCTCTTGGTGTCTTGCAGTTCTGGTGTCTCGATTTGGAGGGTGTTGTGTCCAAGCGCCATGCCCTTGCCGGAATGATGTATGAGAGATTGAAACGGAAATTCGGACCACTTTCACAGCAACCTGACTTGTTAGATGATAGGCGAGGTTAAAATGACTGACGCAGAAATCGCAGAACTTTTCATTGTTGCGGCCGAGATCGAGCGGAAGATGCCACCGGCAGGTGAACGTCCCGCAAAACTGAGATCGCAATCACTGGCTTTTGTGCATGATCAGGCTGATATGAACAGTTGGCCTGCACCGCACCGCAAGGATGATCCGCTAAGCACAATGATCCGTCGCAAGCGCGAAGCTGGAGATCAATTGGAGATGGGGGATCAAGGGCGCCTCGACCAGGATAGCCGTGATTTCTGGGACGGTAAAACCGACAAGCTCAAGCCGCAGGACGTCACTCAATGGGAGCGTTGCATGGACCTGATCAAGATGGTTAAACGTGAGCGGGATCGCCGTTGTCTTTGGGCGTGGGCATCTTCAAAGGCCGGGGGCCGGTCATTTTCAAAGTGGTGTCGTGATGTCGAACATGTGCATCGGGTGTACGGAATAGACTGCAAAAAGCGCGCTTTGCTCGAAATTTCATTCGCTTTACGGTGTAAGCCATTGCAGCATAACGATAATGCCACTTTGGGCACCTTGCAACCTGACACTGAAATCGGGCATATTGCAGATACAATCGCGGATCATGACTACGAAGCAAAGCAGCCGACACACTGGATGGCTGAAGATGCAAAGCCTCTCGCTTTTGATGAAAAGCTGCAGGACTTCTCGTATTATGAGGGCCGCAAGGAACAGCGCCGTCAGCGTGAGGAAAAGCTCAGGCAATGTGCAGCGTAATACAGACAGCCACTGATGGCCTCGCGGAAACGATGTTGTTGATCACAAAAGCGGGGTCATTGGCTATTCAATACCAAGCGAAGCCCGATGGAACGCGAAGGCTGAAACATTCGTATGGCTTGGTCTACAATCAGTTGGTTAATTGCGTTTGGAAATCCTCGTGAGGAACGCTCCCAATAGGGCCGACTAGGGTAAGATTTCAATTTGGATGGCTCGCAAGAGGTGAGGACAACTGCGCTGCCGAGGTTCCGAGGGCATGGAAGCCCCACGTAGCCTAAATATCGGCGAAGGCAGCCCATCCAATTCAAAACAAGACCCGACACGCCTCTCGTAGAAGCGCACCCAGTCGGGTTACTTATTAGGACGGCAGCATAGATATACGGCCATGGTTCGCTACTATGGCGAGGTCAGGTAAACCTTGGGAACCTGGATGCTGTAGAGGCTGTGCACGGCCGTTCCGTCCTAATATCCACGCGGCGGTACAGTGTTGCGACCGAGGCCGCGTGTTAGATTCTCGCAACCGTAGTGGCAGAGTGGAAGTGCTCAAAAGAGTGAAGACGCCTAGATGCCTTGGGGATGCGAAACTGGCCAGTAGCCAAGCCTGAAGACCTGACGAATACCAGCCCCAATCAATTTCGCGGGTGTCATCAAGGAGATGCAACAGCCTTCCAAGCTGTGAAGATCGGTTCGATTCCGGTCATCCGCTCCAATTCTGGTCCGTTGAGGGGTTCTCAGTGTTCCCTCTTAATTCGGATAGCCTCGTGGCTAAGGGATGGGGAATCTCGTCCACCAGAATATTATTTGCTGGTAGTCATACTGAATCCCAGAGGCACGTCGAAGCCGGGCAGTAGGTCGCGGTCCCTAAAAGCCGCCAGCAAACCTTCAATCCATCCTCTCCATTCAGTGGGGATTAATTCATGTCGCAGGATTGGTACTTTTCACTTGAAAGAGAAGTCATCATGAAGGGATTTTGGTCGGGATTAACTGAAGAGCAGAAGTCCGCCATTCTCGAATATCGTGGTCCAGAAAATCACGGAGATCCCGCATTTTATACCGAATTCACAAAAGCAGTTATAGCCAGATACCCCAAGGTCATGGCCGAACTTGCAAGGGACGATTGAACATGTCGTCAAGTAAGGACTATCTCGACAGGTCCGTTGATCATGCCCACGACGCGGTTGTGAAGGCTTGTAGCGAATACGCTCGCCTGACATGTGAAGATGACATGCTGGATCTGATCGCCGACATTCACATGCAGTATGCCAAGCTGACCAAGGATGACGTTGTCAAAGGCGTCTATGATCTTATCGGAATTGATGTCGTTGGCGGCAACGGACGCTAAGCGGGCATTCATTAAATGGAATTGGTTCGGGCAACTTCATCTGGCGCATACATCCAGGTGAGGGAGGCCATTGAATGGTCCGCTGATCAGCCGAGTGATGAAGACGGGTACATCGAGCCAGACGTTAGAGACGCCGCGCTTCGGATAGTTGATATGTTCGAACTGCTGCGGTTTCCAGTACCGCACATCACAGCATCGGGCCCGGATCGGCTTATGTTCGCATGGCAGATCGACGGAATGAAGTTGTATCTATCCTGCTGCCCAAGTGAGGGCGCTGACTTCTATGATCAGTTCAAAGGATTGGTCATGCATGTGGGGGCTGAGTGATGAGCAAATCGCTTGGCCACTTAGGATGATTGGTTCTTTAGCTCCAGTTCAGCGAGTGTCAGACTTTTTCCATCCAAGAAAAGGTTTAGCTCGTCGCGCAATTCAGCCGCTCCCAGCCGATTGATTGCCATATCAATAGTGCCGTTCGCGGTTTGAAGGACGAGCGCCCCCAACAGGGGATCGTCGCTGAATTTGACGATATCTGACTGCATTAAGCGGTTGGGTTCTTTCTTTCGTCCGGGCATCGCTTACCTCCAGTATCTGCTGGAACCCTATCACAACCATTTTGGATAGCACCATGACGCTAAATGAATTCAAGGCCTTTCTGGAAGGCTATGAGGCCTCTTTCGTGGACGGCGTTCCAAGCGCCAAGCAATATGTCGTCATCAAGGAAAAGCTGGCGAACGTTGCCGTTGCAATTGAATACAAGCCCAAGCCGCTACCGATCAATGAGCCGAACAGATATCCGCCATTTGATAGAGTTTGGTTCGGACCCAATACCAGTAAGGATTCGCCGTTTGTTGCTCCAGCCACGTGGACCTGTTGAAACCTGAAGGCATCCCAATGTTCACCAAGCTATGGACATGGCTGAAAAGCCTGTTCTCAAAAGGAAAAGCCGAAATGGATAACGTTTCGAATTCAAGCATTCCGGCTGCAGAAGTTGTGCCGGCGCCTGTCGTGTCGGTTGTGGCTGATCCAGCCCCAGATGCGCCTGCATCAGCATCGGTTGCCCCGACCACAATTACGCTTGCCGTAGATACTTCCGCCGTTCAGTCGGCACTTGATGAGGCAAAAGCTGAAGTGGCCAGCGCTGTGGCACAGATCGAAGCTGAGGTTGATGCCAAACTATTCGAGGTCAAGAAGCTCCTCGATTTCTATGGCCACGACATTCCGATCTGGGATGAAATCGTAGCGCTGGCCAAGAAGGTCTAGGGTTTTCTAGGTACGACTACCCAGTCAATAAAGAATGCATTTGTCTCTTTGATATCAGCTAAAGCGCGCTCAGCCTTCAATTTCTGCTCTGTCTCAAGATCACGGGGTATCTCCACACGGTATATCGGGGCGCCTAGTCCATAGGGGCTCACATGAGATGCCTTACAATCGTCAGGCAATGCGGCCTGAATTGTTTTGAAGATGCGTCGCGCTTCTATGGCCTGCTGTTCTAGTCCTCCATTTGGAGTGATGGCTTCTCGCAGCGCCCCATTCAGCTTGGCCTGCCAGCCTTCGCCGCCTTCTTTGAATTTCGCAATCACATCCGCATCGAGGCGAATGGTGACGGGTGACTTCCCGGAATGTGGTCTGCCCCTGCCGCGCTTCACATTGCTGACTGAGGCTTCAACGGGTTGATCAGTCGTCTCTGCCGTCGCAATCGGTGGAATTGTCGCATTCTTAAATGCAATTGCCATAACAGACCTTTCGAATTGTTCGCTTACAATAATAATTGTTCGCTTACGAAAATGCAATAAGGGCCAAAGATGAAATACATCGCCATCGGCAAGCCGGTTCCTAATGCGAATGATGAGTGGGAAGCACGAGCACAAGATTTTATCCCCCGCACAATCGTTGAGCAGGAAAACGCTCCGGTCGATACGGGCCTACTGAATGCAGATGGCGTGAAATTGTACCGGATGGAAGATCGTGCGCCCATTGGCTTTGTACGTCATCCGCTCAATCAAGGATAAAACATGAACCGCGAACAGTTCGATTGTTATCTCGATGGCGTGGAGCTGATGCTCCGGGAAACAATGAGCGTCGCCCAGTTTAAGGCCATTGTCGAAAAGTTCGACCAGGTGCTGAATACCGAGATCGCACATGCGAAAGAGATAGCGACCGTTAATGTTGTCGCGCCTGCCATTGATGTCGAAAGCAGACCTGATGAATATCAGTGGGCAGAAGTAAGGGTCGCAGCTCCAGTTGTCTCTGCGATTGACGAGGCCGTGAACGCCGCACAACCGATAAAGATTAGCGTTGTGATCGACGCAACACACATGTCCGATGCCGACTTTGCTGCGCTCAACGCACGGATTGATCCTGTAATTGATCAGCCGGCGTCAACCGAACAGGCTAACCCGGTTGGTGAGAGGGCATTCAGTATATGAAATTCTCCTCTGAGAGCCTCGTAGGTCGCGATTTGCGACGTGCTGGATGGCATGAGTGGTTCGCCTGGTATCCCGTGCGTACAGATGACAATACCATCTGTTGGCTAGAATATGTTGTGCGCCGCGGAGATTGGAGGTGGGTCAGATATGGCCAAAGTGAGTATCTCCAATTTGTTTGGGAATATCGCGACAATGCCGGTGATGTACCACAGGTGCACAATCCATGCGCTCCGCCGCCACAGTCAAGGCAGAAGTAGGATATCGCAGTGTCACTAACCGGAAAGCAAGAGGCGTTCGCCCGCGCATACACCGAATTGGGTAATGCATGGTTCGCCGCTCATGATGCTGATATTCAACTGATGCCAGTGCCCCCATCGAGCGGCTACTACGTTTACATCTTAGTGCGTCCCGATACCGATGAGATTGTTTATGTCGGAAAAGGCAAGAACAATCGCATGTTCCAGCACGTCAGAGACGTGAGGGCTGGAAGGATCAGCGGTTTAAAGAAATACCAGGGACTATCCAAGTTGATGCAGGCAGGAGTAGTACCGCAGGCTTATACTATTTTCATCGGATTGAATGAGCATCAAGCATATGAATTGGAACGCAAACTAATCCGATCAATTGGGAAAAGCCATTTGCTCAACAGTGGATCTGGCATCCGAAATGCCGATTTAATTTCACTGCAGCGACTGGATGACCTTATTCGGACCGTGCGACCCAAGGCAGAGTGGCTGTCTTATGCAGCGAAACGTAAGGACTTGCCACCAGAACTATGCGGTGAAGCTTTCTATGATAAATTGCTAGACGAGATGCAGGAAACGCGGGCGTCTATCATTGCGACAATCGCGGAAAAATTTGGCGCGTCTGTTTTTGAAATCAATCAAAGGTAATCAAACGTGGCGCGTGGTGGCAGGAGAATAGGCGCTGGGCGTAAAGCAGGGGCCGCTACAAAGCGAACTCGCGCAATTGCTGACCAAGCTACCGCTCACGGTTTGACGCCGCTGGAAGTCATCCTGAAGGCTATGAACGTGCATGTCGATGCCGAAGAGTGGGACCAAGCAGCGGCGTTGGCAAAAGATGCGGCACCATATATGCATCCTAAGCTTGCAGCGATTCAGCATTCTGGCCCAAAGGGTGGTCCCATCCAGACGGTCGACCTTACAAATGTGAGTATTGATGACCTCGAACGCCTCGAAGCTCTCTTCGGTCCGCTTGCCAGTGGATCCGGCGACGATGATGAGAGCGATCAGGGCTGAACGGGCGCGGAGAGAAGCCGAAGCTGAACGGGAGCGGGTATCTAAAGACGCTGAACGCATTCGGGCGCGCTGTAAGACCTTATCTGGGTTTGTGCGAGAGGCTTGGCATGTGCTGGAGCCGACACAGCCCTATATTCACGGCTGGCATATTGATGCAATCTGTAGCCATTTGGAGGCCATTACCCACGGCACATTCCTCGCCATGGGTTTATCCAACCGGCTGCTGATTAACGTCCCGCCCGGTTCATCCAAGTCTCTGCTCGTCTCTGTGATGTGGCAGGCATGGGAATGGTCGATCGGTCTGCGGTCGATGCGTTACCTGACTACGGCTTTCAACGAGACGCCGGTCAAACGCGATACGCGTAAATGCCGCGATCTGATCATGTCAGACTGGTATCAGTCGCTCTGGCCGGAAGTTAAACTGAATCGTACCGGCGAAATGTCATTCTCGAATACGTCGACTGGAACGCGTGAGGGCGTCCCATTCGGGTCTCTGACGTCACAACGTGGCGACCGACTTATCATCGACGATCCGCATTCGACCGAAACGGCGGAAAGCCAAGTTGATAGGGCAGGCACGACACGCCGTTTCCGTGAAGGTGCGCAGAACCGATTGAATGATCAGGCTGTATCGGCAATTGTTGTCATCATGCAGCGGTTGCACGACGAAGATGTGTCGGGTGTGATCAAGAAACTCGGGATGGAATACATCCACGTCATGCTACCGATGGAGTTTGAGCCGGAACGACGGTGCTCGACGCCAATCGGCTTTATTGATCCCAGGTCAGACGATGGCGAATTGCTCGATCCGGTCCGCTTTCCTCGCGACGAAGTTGAAAAACTGAAACGGGATATGGGCTCCTATGCCTACGCCGGCCAATACCAGCAGCGTCCGACACCGCGAGAAGGCGGCCTGTTCAAGCGCCAGTGGTTCGAGGGCAAGATACTCAACATGGCGCCGGAAGGCACCGTTTGGGTACGTCACTGGGATTTGGCTGCGACAAAGAAGGTCACAGCAGCCCGTACAGCGGGTGTAAAGATTGGCCGCGCTCCAGACGGACGCTTTATCGTCGGTCACACCGTAAAGACACAGGAAGAGGGTAATCGGGTTCGATCCCTTATTCGCGCCGTTGCTGAAACGGATGGCAAGGAAGTTCGGATTAGCCTTCCGCAAGACCCAGGACAGGCGGGCAAAGTCCAAGCCCAGGACATGGTGTCCATGCTGGCAGGCTGGAAAGTATCGGCTGAACCTGAAACCGGCGACAAGATCACAAGGGCCGAGCCCTTCTCCAGTCAATGTGAGGCCGGGAACGTCTATCTCCTCGAAGGTAGCTGGAACGACGACTATCTCGATGAACTCTGCCTGTTCCCAGGCGGGTCATTCAAGGATCAGGTCGACGCTTCATCTGGTGCTTTCGGGCAATTGATGAACGTCAAGCGCCCCATGGTCATCAGCGATGAAGTTCTCCGTAGAGCGGGGCAACCATATAGAAGGTAATACAATGGCGTTCTGGTCGAAATGGTGGAAAGGCAAGGTTGCTGTTGAGGCTCCTGCTACACAAGCCGCTCCGGCCAAGCGTCCAATGAAAATTGGTGAAGGCGTCGTTACTAATTCCAACATCAAGCCCAACATCGCGCCAACGCAGGTCTTTACTATTGCTAAGCATCCGGATGGGGTTGGCCCCGCTGGTGGTATGGCTATGGATAACGCCATTGATGGTGTCCAGAGCTGGGCGAATAGCTTTGCATCTGCTGGGTACATGACCGAGGGTATTACCTTTCTCGGCTATGCCTACTTGTCGGAACTTGCCCAGCGGCCAGAATATCGGGTGATGTCTGAAACCATTGCTTCGGAAATGACCCGCAAATGGATCCAGTTCACATCAAGTGCAGATGAGGGCGAGGACAAATCAGAGCGCATCAAGGAGCTTGAGGCCGAGTTTAAGCGGCTGAACGTGCGTGATCTGTTCTGCCGGGCCACCGAGCAGGATGGTTTCTTTGGGCGTGGACACATCTACATTGATACGGGTGATACCGACGATCCAGAAGAGTTGAATAAATCCATCGGCAACGGTTGGGATAAACTCAGCGTTGCCAAGATGAAGAAAAAGCCGATCAAGGCACTGCGAACTGTTGAAGCGGTATGGTGCTATCCGACCAGTTACAATTCGAATGATCCGCTAAAGGACAATTGGTATCGTCCTGATAGTTGGTTCGTACAGGCCAAGACGGTACATTCATCACGGCTTCTGACCTTCATCGGACGCGAAGTGCCGGACCTGCTGAAGCCGACCTATTCATTCGGCGGCCTATCGATTTCGCAGATGGCCAAACCATATGTTGATAACTGGCTGCAGACCCGCCAGAGCGTCAACGACATCATTTCGGCCTTTTCTGTGTTTGTTCTGGGAACAGACATGGAAACAATCGTTCAAGCTGACGGGCAGCAGCTTTTTGCTCGCGCTGAACTCTTCAACAATCTGCGGGATAACCGCGGACTGATGATGATCAATAAGGACAGCGAGACATTCGCCAACGTCTCCGCGCCCCTTGGCGGCTTGGACCAATTGCAGGCCCAGTCACAGGAGCACATGGCAGCTGTTAGCCATATCCCTACTGTGAAATTGCTGGGAATACAGCCGGCAGGGCTGAATGCGGACTCCGAAGGGGTCATGCGCAGTTTCTACGACTACATCGGCGCGTACCAGGAACATCTTTATCGGGATCAGCTTCGCAGATTGCTTGGTCTGATTATGATCTCCCTTTGGGGGAAGGTAGACAAGACCATTGACTTCGAATTTGTGCCGCTGTGGTCTCTCGATGAAAAGTCCGAAGCTGAGGTCGATAAGATCGAGGCGGAAACAGATCAGATCCTAGTTGATACTGGCGCTATTTCTCCTGAGGAAACCCGCAAGCGGATCGCAGATGAGCCGGGGTCAAAATATGCCTTTATCGATGTCGATGACGTACCCGACCTTCTTGATGAGGAAGAACATGGGCTGGCGCCGAAGGGTGGTCATCTCATGAATGGACTTGCCGAAAAGGGCAAATCGGATGATACGGTAGGGGATCATCTCTTCGGAAAGGCAACGGCAGCGTGATGACCATGGCGACACCGCAAACAATTAAGGCGCTCGTTCGCAGTGGCTTCACTACGGATTGTCCAAACATGCGACGCGCTTTGACTCTGTCTAAGGCATTTTCAGTAGCCACAGATACCTATCGATCAAATCCGTCTGCGGAAAATGAAAAAGACATTTGGATCGCAGCTGATAGGTTTCGTTGCGAGCATGGGCACAGGGTGCAACTCCGTCGCGAAATCATGGCATCATGATCAAACTGGATCTATGGGATATCATCAACGCCAAGAATACCAAGGCAATGGGTGATATCCGGGACAGTCTTGAAACCCCGGAGAACGATGTTGCCGACGATCCAGCGAAAAAGCAGGACGAGGGAAAAGACACTCCGTCCGACACACCCGAACGCCGGGATTGAAGCTGATTATCGTCGTCGCCTGAATGTCCTGATCGATGAGATGGCCAAATCGGTTCAATACTGGATCGAGGCAACCTATCGCCAGAACACCCCAAGGATCGCTCAGGACGAGACCCCGGCCGAAGCGCTGCGAAAGTCCATGAAAGACCTGTCATTGCGCTGGACGAAGCGCTTTGACGAAATGGCGAGCAAAATGGCCGGGTATTTCGCCCAGTCTGTTGAACGTCGCACCGCCGCATCACTCAAGAGGATCATGAAGGATGGTGGCTGGACTGTAGAGTTCAAGATGACGCCAGCCATGCGTGATGTTCTCGACGCCACCGTGAATGCCAATGTATCGCTAATCAAATCCATCCCTGAGCAATACCTGTCTCAGGTGGAGGGTATTGTCATGCGAGGTGTTCAAACGGGCCGTGATCTTGGTCAAGTATCGAAAGACCTGCAGGAACGATTGGGCATAACGAAGCGCCGTGCCGCCCTAATCAGCCAAGATCAAAACGCCAAGGCGACGGCGGCAATGACCCGCGCACGATATGTAGAGCTTGGCTTGGATGAAGCTGTATGGGCCCATTCAGGTGGAGGGCGGGAACCAAGGCCATCACACCTCAAGGCGGGTCGAGAGAAGACTCGTTACAAGATATCTGAAGGTTGGCTTGATCCAGATGTTGGTGAGCACATCCAACCCGGAGAATTGATCCATTGCCGATGTGTTGGGCGACCGCTCATCAAAGGCTTTAGCTAAATCAACCGGAGTAATCCATGCATTCTCATCTGCAAGACTTCGCGCATGAATTGATTGCGCGTCATGGACCACGCACGTCCGGAATGATCTGGCAGGCCTTTACCAATGTTGGGAACATCGTCCCAGGAACATCGGTTTCCGACCAAATAGCATCCGTTGAAAAAGCACTTAAGGGCGATGACCGCTTGAGCTTTGAGGATGCCACCGGGGGCCGCGAGGGTGGGCTGTTCAATCACCGCGATAATCACAACGACAATTGATTTCACCGCAATGTGCGGCTTTTTCTTGGGGTTTTAGATGCCAGCCGTATCAGAGAAGCAGAAGCGGGCCATGTATGCCGCCGCTGAGGGAAAATCGCGTCTGGGCATTCCAAAAGATGTCGGCGAGGAATTTATCGCGGCAGATGCCACCAATGGGCATGCATGCGGCACACTTTATGTAGCGCCGGATGGTGATGTTCTGGTGCTGCGCCGGTCCTCAAGCGAAGAGAACTATGCGGGCCATTGGGCTTTGCCCGGTGGTGTAGCCGAAGATGGTGAAACACCAGAGCAGACCGCACAGCGCGAATCCGATGAGGAAGTGGGCGACGTACCAAATGGCAAGCGAAAGCTGCTGGACAGCCGCGTTACGCCAAATGGCATGGCATTTCATACCTATGCGCAGGCGGTAGGTGAGAAGTTTGTTCCAAAACTGAATGATGAACACAGTGGTTATGCCTGGGCACCGCTGAACCAACTACCGGAACCATTGCATCCCGGCTTCAAGCAGATGCTTGGCGATCGGCTGGATATCGCCGCCGATATGAGCTCGGAAGACTGGGATTGTCTGCGACAGGGCTTTGCCAAATGGACCCGTGAGGAAGAAGGCGAGCCAGAACATGGTGAGGCCATGGATTCAATCGCCATGGACCGCAATAGCATCCGGCGTGTTGATCAGGATGGACATCTCTTCGTTGAGATGACGCCAATCAGCAAGGCAAACATTTGCCCATATTACGGCAAGGAAATACCAAATGCGGCTCAGATGGGGCTCGATCCTGAGCGTGTTTACAAGCTCTATCGCGATCCAAAAGAGCTTGCGAAGGCCGCCGGATCGTTTGCAGGCAAGCCCATACTGCTTATCCATACCCCAGTTAGCGCTGATGAGCATCCGCGTGAAGTTGTGATTGGATCGGTCGGAAACACGGTTGAGTTCAAAGCGCCCTATCTGATGGCCCCGCTCAACATCTGGGACGGTGAGGCCATCGAACTAATCGAAACCGATGAGCAAAAAGAATTGTCGTGTGGCTACCGATATCGGGCCGACATGACATCGGGAACCGTCAACGGGGAAACCTTCGACGGCATAATGCGAGACATAGGCGGAAATCATGTCGCCTTGGTACGTGAGGGTCGCGCCGGGCCCGACGTTGTTATCGGCGATTCAGCAATTGAACCTTTGAAGGAGGCCGACATGGCTGCAAAGAACACATCGAGTAAAGCCAAGCAGGCCGCGCTCACCACTGCCCTGACCGGTGTCCTTGCTCAGGATGCCAACATTGATGAAGTCGTGAAGAAGCTGATGGCCCTCGATGACGATCTTCCGAAGAATGCGGCGGAAGACGAGGACGATGAAGAAGCGGCCGAAGCCATGGATGGCAACGAGGACGACAAGGTAGCAAAGGCTGAGGACGAATCCGAAGAAGACGCGGATAAAAAGGCCGAAGATGAAGAAGACGACAAGAAGGAAACCATCACACAGAAGGCCATGGACAGCGCCATTCAAATCGCTGTGAAAAAAGCGCAGATTGCCGAGCGCAAGAACCAGCGCGAAACCTTTGCCGCTCTGGAATTTGTTCGTCCCTATGTCGGCAATCTCGCAATGGCTCACGATAGCGCCGATGATGTCTTCCGCACGGCTCTCTCATCGCTGAATGTTGATATTGAAGGTGTTCATCCTTCCGCATTCAAGGCAATCCTGAAGAGCCAGCCGCTGCCAGGTTCGCAGGTTCAGGCCACGCCGCGCGTTGCCATGGATGCCAAGGGTGTCAATTCGTTCCACGAAATGTTCCCGGCCGCAAAAACTAATCCCGTCAAGACGCTCTAAGCGCTTCTTATCATTCACCAGTCATCGGCCACCATTGAGTGGCCTTTTTTATGAGGAGTATCCCACATGGGATTCCAGACACAGGCTGTTTATAATCCCGCTCCGGCGGTAGAAGGCGATTTCGCCAGCACCAATCCACGCGCAGTCGTGCTTGCCGGACCTGGTGGTCTGGTGGCGGGTACTTCTGCGATTGTCGGTCGCTTTGCTTGGGCAACGAGTTCGTTCATCGACGGCGATGGCGCACCTGCCGTTGTCAATGCATTCGGCTCCGGTCCAGTGACCGGCTTCATTCACCGTGAAGGTCAGGCGCTGATCCAGAACTATCTGCAGGAAGCATCCATGCAGATTCCGGCAGGCTTCCCGATCACCGTCTTTGATGGCGGTGACTTCTGGGTGAAAAACAACGGTGCAGCCCAGGCTCTTCCAGGCATGAAGGCTTATGCCAACTATGCGGACGGCAAGGCAACATTTGCAGCAACCGGCGCGCCTGCCGGTGCATCCGGCTCGGCAAGCTCCGTCGCGGCCGCCACTTCATCCACGACCGGCTCCATTGCGGGCAACGTCCTGACGGTTACGGCTGTCGGTTCCGGCTCTGTTTACGCCGGCACGACAATCTCCGGTACGGGTGTTGCATCGGGTACTGTTGTTGTCAGCCAGCTTTCCGGTACTCCGGGCGGCATCGGTACCTATTCGCTCAGCATTCCTGAACAGACCGTCGCATCCACCACGATCAGCGGCACTTACGGTGTTCTGACAGTTGGCGGCACTGTTGTTGGTGTGTTTGGCGTCGGCAATACCCTGTCGGGCACTGGCGTTGTGGCTGGCACGGCCATCACCCAGCAGTTGACCGGTACGACTGGCGGCGCTGGCACCTACGTTGTCAACAACAATACCATTGTCGCTTCGACGGCCATCACTTCGGCAACCAATGTCGAAACCAAGTGGTTCTGCCGCACATCCGGCCTTCCGGGTGAACTCGTCAAGATCGGCTCGCATCTGCAGGGCTAATCACCTTTCAATCCAACTTAACGCCGGTCGCGTTCGCGCCGGCGGCTCCTGAGGAGAATTACAATGGAATTTCATGACTATCATCAGGCCGCCGCAGCCTGGAACGCACATCGCCCGATGTTCGAAGCGGCCGGCATCTATCTGCCTGGTGCAAAATCCTACGTTACCGAAGAGTTCAAGCGCAACTCTCTTGCCCTGGACGCGCAGCCTGCATTGGCGACCACATCGAACGCCGGCATCCCCGCATTTTTGACCACACTCATTGACCCGGAAGTTTACAAGATTCTGTTTTCGCCAACAGCGGCCGCAGAAGTGCTCGGCGAAGTTCGCAAGGGCACGTGGGTTGATCAGACGGCAATGTTCCCGGTTGTCGAAGCCACTGGCGAAGTTTCCAGCTATGGCGACTACAATGAGAATGGTAAATCCGGCGCCAACATGAACTGGCCGCAGCGTCAGTCCTATCTGTTCCAGACCATTTCGGAATATGGCGAGCTGGAAATCGAGCGTGCTGGTCTCGGTCGCGTCAACTGGGTTGGCGAAGTCGATGGCGCCGGCACACAGGTTCTGTATCGCTTTCTGAACCAGACCTACTTCTTTGGTGTTCAGGGCCTGCAGAACTATGGTCTGCTCAATGATCCGAACCTTTCTGCTCCGCTGACACCGGCTTCCAAGGCTTATGGCGGCGTGAAATGGGTCAACAACGGTCAGATCGTCGCAACAGCCAATGAAATCTTCGCCGATATCCAGGCGCTTTGGTATCAGCTTCAGGGTCAGCAGGCTAATGGCTTGGTTGATCAGAAGACCAAGATGACCCTGGCACTTTCTCCTGGTTCGGAACTTGCTCTGACGGCAACCAACTCGTTCGGTGTCAATGTCTCTGAACTTCTTGCCAAAAACTTCCCGAACCTGCGCATTGTCTCGGCCGTCCAATATGGTGCACAGAGTGCAACCAATCCGGTTGGTGTGGCTGCAGGCAATGTCGTTCAGCTCATTGCTGACGCGATGGAGGGCCAGGCAACCGGTTACTGCGCATTCAACGAAAAGCTTCGCGCTCACCCAATCATCCGCGCAATGTCTTCATGGAAGAAGAAGATGACTGCCGGCACTTGGGGGGCGATCATCCGCCAGCCAATGGGTATCTCCCAGATGCTGGGCGTCTAACAAATCTCAACCAACTTAATCGGCCGATGCGGACGCGCATCTTGACGGACAGGTGGCCCGCAATCACTCCACGGCACCTGCCTGTCACGTGACGCCGAATTTTCAACGAAAGGAGCATCACATGCCCGGAACTATCACAGTTGCTTGCAAACTCCCTCATGGTCTCGTTCTTCGTCTTCATAAAAAGATCGAGGTGCAGGATCCGCTTCCCGGCGGCGGTACACGCGCCGTTGACAAATGGATCGCTGACGCATCCAAGCCAACGGTCACCCTCAAGGGCTATCTGGACAAGTATGATCCCGGTCTTGCCCCGGCTGCTCGCGGTTCAAGCTATGCCTTCACGCACAATGTCGACAAGAACTTCTTTGACGAATGGCTGAAGCAGAATTCTGATCTGGATGCCGTGGTCAACGGCCTGATTCTTGCGCACAGCAAGGATACGGTTGGCGCCTCCAAGGAACGCAATGATACACGCTCCGGCCTGGAGCCGATCGATCCGAAGCGCCTCAAAGGCAAAATTCAGACCGCGGATGAGCAGAAGTTTCTCGACATTGAAGTACCGGCCTGATCAGGGCCTTCAAATAAGGAGGGCGGCTCATGGGCGTTCAGGTCACGTTCGACTATGCCAGTTGGGCCGCCATCTACCCGATGTTCCCGAATGTATTGCAGACACAGGTCATCAACGGCGCGTTGCCGATCGCTGAACTCTATTGCCGCAATGATGGTGGTGGTCCTGTCGGTACTGCGGCCATTCAAACCACCTTGCTTAATCTCATGGTGGCCCACATCTGCCAGATTATGTATGGCGTGAATGGACAGCCGCCATCGGGTGTTGTTGGTCGCATCAGTGACGCAACGGAGGGCAGTGTGTCCGTCTCAACGGATTACATGTCCACGGCAAACAGCGCTTGGTATCTGCAGACGCCATTTGGGGCTGCATTCTGGGCAGCCACAGCACCCTATAGAACTGCTCGCTATATTCCCGGCCCAAGACGGGCCTATGGCCGCTGCTTCTATTAACAATCAGGAATACACACAATGGACGATAGAATTTCCATGCTCGCGAAAGAGCTTCGTAATTTCATGACCGAAGTGCTGGACCGGCTTGATCGCCTGGAGGCCGCTGCGGGCTCTACTGACGCGAAAGCGACCGCAGCGGCAGCGTCCCAGCCACAGTCGAAGAAATCGAGTGCTGACGCCTCTGTGGCTGATTAAGCGCCCGTCTCAACCACCAAAGGATAATCTCAATGGATATCGATGTTCTCGACAAGCGTGTGCAGGCCCTTTCCGCGCTGCTTCCATATGTCGATGCGCTTGTGGCACTTGCTGCCCCCGCAGTTATGGCAGCCGATCTGGCTCCAGTTGCTGAGCATCTGGGTGTTGAGCCGGTCGCTGAGGCTCCAGCGATAGAAGCCGCGCCAGAAGCTCCAGCTGCAGAAGAGCCAAAGGCCGAAGAACCAGCACCGGCCGAATAATGGTCAAGATTAGCGGCGGGAATAAACTTGAGGCGGCACTTGCTGAGATTGCCAAGAGGGTCACACAGGCTTCATCGGTAGATATTGGGTTGCTTGATGGCGCCACATATCCAGATGGAACCTCCATTCCGATGGTTGCCGCCATTCAGGAATTCGGTGCGCCCGCTCGCAATATCCCGCCCAGACCGTTCTTTCGCAACATGATCGCGGCCAAAAGCCCCGAATGGCCAGAGGCCGTTGGCGAACTCTTGATTTCCAATGATTACGACGCATCGAAGACCTTGGGTCAGACTGGTGCGGCTATCAAAGGGCAGTTGCAGCAGTCAATTGCTGATTTCAATGGTGTACCGTTGTCAGAGGCAACTATCGCCAAAAAGGGATCATCCAAACAGCTCATCGATACTGGCGTGATGATCAACAGCGTTGATTTTGAGGTCAAGTGACCGAGACGGGCAGGGGATTGAGATATGAATCTGCACGGGATTGTTCATAGCGCTATCGGTGCGGTTAACCCGCATGTTGCGGCCACAATGAAAGTAAGTACGGGCTCTATCACCAATCCAGACGGTTCTCGAACCCCGACCTATACCATCGTTACCGGTGACGCTCAGGTGCAGCCACTCACTTTCAAGGATCTGACCCAGGTTGATGGCCTTAACTTGAATGGAAGTGCCCGCGCTATCTACTTCTTCGGTGTATTCAATGGCGTCGTTCGTCCCGCACAAAAGGGCGGCGACACGATAGCGCTTACCGATGGTCCAAATGTTGGAACCTGGCTCATAGTCCAAGTGCTGGAGCAGTGGTCCGGGTGGTGCAAGGTTGCAGTTGTTCTCCAAAACAGTTGATCGGAAACGAAGATGAGTTTTGCTCCGTCTCCGACGCAATCGAATGTGTTGGCGGCACTCCGTTCTTTGTTGATCTACATCCTGCCTCAAGGCGTGGAAATCATCCAAGCGCAGGACAATCGCGTTCCCGAACCGTCGGTTCCTGATTTTGTGGCAATGACGCCACTGCTCTATCAGCGGCTATCCACGAACGTGGACACTTATCAGGATAGTAGTTTCACCGGGTTCATCACTGGAACCACCCTGAACGTGACCGCAGTTGCCCTAGGGGCGCTTGCAGTAGGCCAGACAGTGTTTGGGGTGGGTGTTACCCCGCAAACCGTTATCACCACTCTGGGAACTGGTACGGGCGGAATGGGGACATATACAGTCAGCCAATCCCAGACCATTGCCAGCGCAAAACTATCGACAGGACAGGAGCTGTTTCTCCAGCCGACAAAAGTCATCATCCAACTGGATGTGCACGGGCCGAACAGTGCGGATAACTCACAGACCATCTCGACCCTGTTTCGGGATGACTATGCATTCCAGTTTTTCAAGACGTCAGGCTTCGATGTGGCGCCGCTGTATGCGGACGACCCGAAGCAGATGCCGTTCCTAAATGGAGAACAGCAGGTCGAAAACCGATGGGTGATCGACGCCGCAATCCAGGCGAACCAGATCGTTCGCGCGCCTCAGCAATTCGCAGACCAGCTTCACGCAAACCCGAACAATGTCGAAGCGGACTTTCCCGCTTAATCCCCTTTCTCCGAAACATCCGAAAGGATTAAAACCTTGAGCACGATCCCAGCTTCACAAATTGTGAACGTCATTCCCAATGTCCTGAGTGCTGGTGGCAGTGCCCTGGTTCTCAACGGCCTTTTTCTGACGAAGAACAGCCGCGTCCCAATCGGACAGGTGCTGTCATTCCCGAATGATGGCGTATCGGTTGCCAAGTACTTTGGCGCATCGTCGCATGAAGTCGATGAAGCCAATGTCTATTTTGCAGGCTTCAATGGCTCGACCCAGAAACCCGCAACCTTGTTGTTCACACAGTACAACGTAGCGGCCGTCCCGGCTTATCTGCGCGGCGGCCCGGTCAATCAGTTGACCATTCCTCAGTTGCAGGGCCTGTCTGGCTCATTGACGGTGCTTGTCGATGGATATGCCCGTTCGGCTCCATCTGTGACCCTGTCAGCAGCAACCAGTTATTCCGCTGCGGCAGCACTGATCCAGACTGGACTGAATGCAACCCCTGTGTCGGCAGCGTCTGTCACAGGCGCAATAGCTTCGGCCACAGCTTCGGTCACTGGTTCTATTGCCGGGAATATCCTGACTGTCACGGCCATCACATCCGGCACGCTTGTTGGTGGTGCGATCATAGCGGGTACGGGCATTACTGCCGGCACACAGATCACGTCGCAGCTCTCGGGAACGACTGGTGGCGTTGGCACCTATGCCGTGTCGGTCTCTCAGACGGTTGTCAGCGGCACAGTTACCGCGGGCTACGGCATTCTTACCGTCACCGCAGTCACCTCCGGCACACTCTCCGTTGGTCAGACCCTGAGCGGTGCGGGCATCACGGTGGGGACGCAAATCACCAGTCTTGGCACGGGTACGGGCCTCACGGGCACGTACAATGTTCAAACGTCACAGACGGCAGCTAGCGGCACGGTAACGGCATCTTCGACGCCAGTCGTGGTGTCTTATGACTCCGTATCGGGCGGCTTCATCATTTCATCCGGCATTGTCGGATCGTCCTCGACCATTGCCTATGTGACCGGCACACTTGCCGATGCGCTTTACCTATCAGCGGCAACCGGCGCTGTAGTGTCTCAGGGAGCATATGCCGCCACACCGGCGGTGTTTATGACAGGCATCACTCAGATCACACAAAACTGGGCGACTTTCATGACTCTATTCGATCCGGATGGTGGCGTTGGTTCAGTTCAGAAGCAGGCGTTCGCAAATTGGAACAACACACAGAACCAGCGATATGCTTATGTCGCATGGGATCTGGATATCTCGCCAACGCTCAGTAACAATGCGACTTCCAGTCTTGGCAACATTCTTCAGGCATCAGCAGTCAGCGGTACGATCGTTGTCTATGAAACAGGTGATCAGCACATCGCTGCATTTACATGCGGTGTTGCTGCATCGCTTGATTTCAATGCCACCAACGGGCGCGCAACCTTCGCGTTCCGTGGTCAGGACGGTCTTGTTGCTGGTGTTACCAATGCAACGGTTGCCAATAACCTGATTGCAAACGGCTACAACTTCTATGGTGCCTATGCCACGGCCAATCAGTTGTTCTTGGAGTATCAGCCAGGTCAGGTCACTGGTAAATTCCAGTGGGCCGATAGTTATGTTAATCAGATTTGGTTTAGCAATCAATTGCAACTCGCGCTTATGGTTCTCCTGCAGAACGTCAATTCAGTCCCATACAATCAGGCTGGCTACGACCTTATCAAAGCTGCTTGTGCAGATCCGATCAATCAGGCGCTGAACTACGGTGCAATGAGACAGGGAGTGACATTGTCCAAAGCGCAGGCTGCGGAAATCAACGCCGCGGCTGGCCGCAAGGTTGACGACGTGCTGCAACAGCAGGGCTGGTATCTCCAGGTGCTGGATGCCTCACCGCAGAGCCGTCAGGCGCGTACCACGCCACCGATTAACCTCTGGTACATGGACGGTCAGTCCGTTCAGCAGATCACTCTGAACAGCGTTCTGGTCCAGTAAGCGACCATTCCTAACAATCAGGAGAATTCACAATGGCAACGCTTACAGGCGCCAGTGCAATCATTACGCTTACCGTGCCGGGGATATTCAATGCCCCGGTACAACTACAAGGTTTCGCGGCAGATGATGTTTTCGACACCGATGCTCAGGAAATCACCGAAGTATCCATGGGCGTTGACGGCATTTTGTCGGGCGGCTTCGTCTTTGTACCGGTGAAACAGACATTCACACTTCAGGCCGACTCCGAATCGAACTTTTTCTTTGAAACGTGGGCACAGCAGCAGCGCATCGCCGTCGAGTCGTTCGTTGCGAATGGCAATACAAATATTGTCGCGACAGGCAAGACCTACACCATGACCCGCGGCTTCCTGACGACGCATACCACGGTTCCGTCAGTCAAGAAATTGCTTGCGCCGCGCAAGTACACAGTCACCTGGAACCGCATCGTACCATCGCCGAATTGATCGGAGTGATCTCAAATGCGTAAAGAGATAGATATCACGATCTCCGATGAGGGGCGCGATTGCGGAAAGGTGTTTCACATACGTGAAATGCCTGCCTCTCAGGCCGAAAAATGGGCAATGCGGGCGCTCATGGCGGTTGGCAAATCTGGCATTGACATCGGTGAGGGTTTCGCGGTCGGCGGCATGAAAAATGTCGCAATCCTCGGCGCTTATGCATTGGTTCGCATGAATTTCGGTGATGCAGAACCCTTGCTTGATGAACTGATGGATTGTGTTACCTTTAAGCCAAGCCCGAGTGTGGTGCGGGCATTGATTGAGGAAGACATAGAAGAGGTTGCAACCCGGATCAAACTGAAGCAGTCCGTCTTGGAACTCCATACGGGTTTTTCTTTCGGCGGAAGCCTACCGGCACAGACTTCTCAGATGCCGACGACATCGCCGGACTCCTCGAATACGCCAATATCCCGACAACCATAGGTACCGTCCTTTCAATCTCTCCCAACAAGACTGCTGCCCTGATAGACATGCAAACGGTCCTATCGGTCGAGGATGTCTATGACATTCTGGAAATCAGCGGGATCGATGCGCATAACCGCAGCCGCGTGACCGAACATCAGGAAAAGATGAGGGACCAATAGACATGGCTACCGTCATCGACGCACTTATTGTCACGCTAGGTCTCGACCCCACGGAATTTACCAAGGGTCAAAAGGCCGCCGGTGCAGCATTTGTCAAAACCCGAGAAGAAGCGGTCAAGTCTTCGAAACAGATCGAGGATGCCGGGAAAAAAGCGGCTGATGGAATCAAGAAGATTGCCGTTGAAGCTCTTGCTCTGTTTGCTCTTTTTACCGGGGCACGAAGCGTCAAGAGCTTTGTCGATGATCTGACTTCTGCCGATGCGGCTCTTGGTCGGTTTGGTCATAACCTCAGTGAAGCACCGCAGACCATCTCAGCATGGCAGAAGGCTGCGGAACGTGCCGGCGGTAGCGCACAGACCGCCGCTGCGACCATCTCCAAACTGTCAGAATCTTTGCTCGATCTACGGGTAAACGGCAAGGCACTCCCGGACGCGTTCTATCAGCTTCAGGCTGCGGCTGGAATGAATATCCAGACCGACCGTGGCCCAGCTGCTTATATGGACAGTATTGCGGCAGCGCTTCAGCGTTTGAACGCAATTGATCCCGCCAAGGCCGCATTCCTTGCTCACGGCATGGGTGTTGACGACGCGACCCTGTCCATAATGGAGCGCTACGGCGCAGCGACGAACAAATATATCGAAAGCCTGAAAGGTCTTGGTCCAACAGCCGAAGAAGCCAAGCAGGCTCAGGAGTTTCAAGAACGCTGGATTGCGTCAACACAAACGCTGCAGAATGTCTTTGAGCGGGCATTTCGCACTATCGAACCGGGTCTTATGCGCATCCTTGAAAAGATGGATGCGTGGGTCAATGCCAACAAGGATCTGATCAATGACCAGGTCGTTGAATACATGGGCAAGTTGGGGCAAGCACTTCAGGACTTGGCCGTGTGGATAGCAAAGCCGGAAACCCTTCAAGGTTTTCGTGAGTTTGCGAGTGAAATCAAAGATATTGCCAAGTTTGTTATGGACTTGGCTGATGGCGTGAAGTCGGTTGTTGGAGCGGCGGCTGCCCTTTCTCCGGGCAAACAGTCCAGCAACAAGTCTCGTGACGATGTCGGTTTTGATGAAAGCTACAAGGTCAACAGTGCTGTCGATGTCCGTAAGGGCTCCATTGCTGACAGCCTGATGCAGTGGTGGAATGGCGGTTCCGATAACAAGATCGATGGCGCTCGAGCCAAGGGTGGCCCGGTTAGTGGCGGCAAGACTTATCTCGTCGGTGAGAATGGCCCTGAATTGTTTGTTGCTGGTTCCAGCGGAACTATTGTTCCAAATGGCGGTGGCGGCGGTTCATCGTTGTCCGGCACTGGCGATACATCTGTTGATGGAAGGCCCGTTTCAAAGGTCAATCCCATGCCGGTATTTCTCGCCAATTCTCAGGCTGGTGGCGAAAACTGGCTACAGACCCTAGGGAAATGGTTCACTGGTGACGGTGGTTCATCCGGCGGCGGTCTGTTTGGTGGGCTAGCAAACGCTCTTTCGAGTGGGGCATCCAATGCCAGCCCCCGTGTTGCGAAGGGAACACTGGCAAAGAACCAGAAGGAGGCCTACGCTGCTGCTCGAGCGGAAGGATTGTCTGATCTCGCGGCAAGGTCACTTGTTGCAAATATGTCAGGCGAGGCTCTCCATGATCCTGGCAATGTGCATTCCGATCCCAGCTGGAAAAATCCAAATCAGAAAGCTCACGGCATAGTTCAGTGGGATGATTTCCGCGCGGCAAGGATTAAAGGCCAGTTTGGTCAGATGCCCCATCATATGAGCGTTGCTGACCAAACCAAGGCTGCAATCTGGGAAATGAAGAATTTCTATAAGGCTACCTGGAACAGTCTACAGAACGGAAAGTCTGGAGGAGAAATGGTTGCCTCGCTAGTCACTGATTACGAGAGGCCAGCAAATTCATCCCAAGCAATTCGCCAGCGTATGGGCTACTTTAATGGCCTTGGTTTGAATGGTTCGACTGCTGGTGCGCGCGTTGCGGCCAACAACACTACCAATGACAATCGGCCGTCGACAACCAACTCCAGCACATCTGAGACTAAAATCGGCAAAGTTGTAATCCATACACAGGCCAAGGATGCTCACGGCATTGCCAAAGAAATGAACGACGCACTCAAGCGAAGAGGCCTCGCCTCATCGGCAAACTATGGCCCGAGGTGATTTATGGCATTCTTCGTCAATGTGCCAAATGTTCCGGGGGTGCCGGCAGTGCTCCGGCCTCCAGGATTCACCAGCATAGTCTCACTGATCACGCGTGATGTTCTGGCACTCTTTGGCGGGGCATCCGCCAATCAAAGGTGGGGCATTTACCAAGGCGGTGCCCCAGTCGTTTTAGCCGATAATTGTGTTGCAGTTGAATACCGGCAGCAATGGCAGATTGCCGACTATCTCGTGGAGCGGGGTGCCTTCGAAAGCTACGACAAAGTCGCAACTCCATTCGATACCCGCGTTAGAATGTCTGCTGGCGGCTCACAGAGCGACCGTGAAGCGTTTCTAGGATCGATTGACGCCATAGCCGGCACACTGGAACTTTTCGACGTGGTGACGCCGGAAGCGGTCTATACATCCTGCAATATATCCAGATATGACCTGCACCGTACGGCTACAAACGGTGTAGGTTTGCTCACTGTCGATATTGCGTTGCAGGAAATCAGGGTAACTGCAACGGCTATGATGTCAAATACGCAAAGTCCGACTTCTGCCGGACAGGTGAATGGCGGTGCGGTTCAAACGACATCCGCCACATCCAAACAGGAAGCAAGCGTTCCGCCGCGGCCATTCAACGATGGGAATAAAGAGTGATGGAAATCATCCCGCTTAAGCCCATACCCAACCAGGCGGTGTCGGTGCAACTTGGACAGCAGAATTGTCAGGTCAATGTCTATCAGAAGCCTACGGGCCTCTATATCGATCTGTACGTCGACAATCTGCTGATCATTGGCGGGGTGATCGCTGAAAACCAGAACTGGATTGTCAGATCGGCCTATCTTGGATTTGTCGGGGATCTATTCTTCCTCGACAATCAGGGTTCTGATGACCCAAACTACATGGGATTGGGGGGTAGGTTCAGTCTAGTCTATCAGGGAACAACATAATCAAACGAACATGACGGGGGGGCACCTATGCACCGAGTTTATAGCGATTCCACGCAACTTTGCCGAATTTGTGAGAATGCCGCCGTGCCACCACGATCAATGAGTAGCTTGCCCGCTTGATATGCGTCGTCATCTGAAAAAATTCCATGGACAACTGATTTTACGACGTCCGAATGAGCCATGTTGAATGGATCGGTCTGATAAAGGCTGAGCAATTCATCCTTCTCTACTGACCCAGATGCCCTCGCATTGATTGCACTGATACTGATCGAGGCGACATTACTGCAAAAATCAAGCTTTGCGATGCACTCCGGCGAAGTCTCGGCCGCCCCGGTACACGATTGAGCCGATGCGGTTTGAGCCCCCAAAATAACTGCACCGCAGATGATTGACGCCAGAATTACCAAATATGTCTTGAGCATGAGCCTCTCCTTTGGGGAGGGAATTCTTATCGCACATTTGAGAAATGTCGAGAACAAATAGAAAACATGCCCATGTTATCCGGGGGTGAGAGGGTGCGATGGCCTTTACGCAAAAGCTGATCGACGTCCAACTCAATCTGGCAAATGGTCAGTTTCAGGGCGGCGGCAATACAGTTACCGTTTCCGGCTTGCGTGTTTCCTTCACGGGAACGTTTGTTGGTGGGCAGGAGCAGGGCACCGCTGAGATATCAATCTACGGGCTTCCACTGCAGTTGATGAATCAAATGAGTACAGTCGGTACTCAGCTCAATTTGCAGAACAAAAACAATGTAGCAGTTCTTGCCGGCGATGCTGAAACCGGAATGTCGGTCGTATTTGAAGGTACGATATTCAGCGCCTTCGTTGATGCTCAGGCAATGCCGGACGTCGCATTCCGGATTTATGCAAAGCCGGGACTATATCATGCGGTCGTTCCGGCAACCCCGATCAGTGTAAGAGGATCGGCCAACGCGGCCGATCTGATGAAAGACATCGCCGGAAAGATGGGACTGAGTTTCGAGAATGCTGGTGTAACTGCCAAGCTTGCCAATCCATACTTCGCCGGGACACTTTGGACACAAGCGCAAAAGATTGCCCGACATAGTGGGTTCGATTGGACAGTTGATCGCGGAACGCTTGCAATCGTCCAACCCGGAAAAGCCCGCTCTGCAGACCCGGTTCTAATTTCTCCAGAAACTGGCATGGTTTCTTATCCCGCGTTCAACCAGTCCGGGATTATTGTCGCCGTTCTGTTCAATCCAAATGTCAAGCACTATGGAAAAATCGAAGTGCGAAGCGACCTGACGCCGGCTTGTGGAATTTGGACGGTACGGCGCGTCACGCTCGAACTAGAATCCATGGTCCCAAATGGGCGCTGGTTCATGATCTTGGATGCTATTCCAGCAAACGCACCGGCAGGTACACCATGACCAACAAACCTAAGGGGTATTTCGGCCAGCAGGGTTTGGCATCTGACACATCAGAGTCCAACACGCTTCAGTTTGCCATTCAACAGGCGCTCAATGAAGTTCGCACGCTGATACCAGTGACAATCATTGCTGTTCACGGCGGTGGAGTTGGGCCAGCACCTACGGTAGACGTTCAACCCGTGGTCAATCAGATCGATGGGCTTGGAAACAAAACTGACCACGGCATCATCTATGGCGTTCCGGTGTCACGCAGCCAAGGAGGTGGCAATGCCGTCATCAATGATCCTAAGGTCGGCGATATCGGTCACATGTCTGTCGCAGATCGCGATATCTCGTCCCTGAAAAGTAATAAGGGTGTCCAGTCAAATCCGGGGTCCTTTCGAACCCACGATATGGCGGACGGTGTCTATCACGGAAACCTCTTCAATCAGGGGAATCCCGACCAGTACTTTCACTTCCGCGATGATGGCGTGACCATTCAGGACAAGAATGGCAATTCGATCATCACGAGCCCAGGCTCGGTAAAAGTCATCGGGAATTTGCACGTCACGGGTGAAATCATCGCCGGTTTCGGTGGTGGCGATTCAGTCAATGTTCAAACCCATGTGCACTCGGGAATTCTGCCGGGCGGCGCCAATACAAATTCACCAGTAGCGGGAACCTAATCATGGCATCGACGCTGTTGCTGGATACCTTGGCATGGGATCTGGCCGTTGATGCTGCGGGGAATATTGCAGTCGCGACGGAGCCGTATTCATTGGCTCAGGATGCGGCGAGCGCCATCCGGCTGTTCAAGGGTGAGTTGTACTACGACACATCACAGGGAATTCCATACTTCAATCAGATATTGGGGCAGGCACCCCCGATATCCCTGATCAAATCTTACTTCGTCAACGCCGCCCTTACGGTTCCAGGGGTGGTGAAAGCACGTTGCTTTATCACCTCTTGGACCGACCGCGTCATTACGGGGCAGGTGCAGGTCGAAGACGCCAACGGAAACGTCTCAGCAGCAGGATTCTAAGCAATGGTAGTTTCCACGAATGTGCCCAAACCAACGTTTGGGCCTACGGGCTTTATTGTGCCTGCAACTACCGATGTGTTGAATGGCGTCATTCAGGATATCAACGGTGCCTTCGGGGGAAATCTCAATCCAGCATTGGATACCCCGCAGGGTCAGATTGCCTCGAGTGAAACAGCGGTCATTGATGAAGTTAATCAGACCTTTCTCTATTACACCCAGCAAGTTGATCCAGCATATGCCACCGGACGCATGCAGGATGGTATCGCTCGTATTTATTTCATTGAACGCAATCCGGCCCAGCCCACTGTGGTTCAAGCTGTTTGTACGGGCCTTGCGGGAGTTAACATTCCTGTCGGCGCATTGACTATCGCGGCGGACAGCAATCAATATATTTGTACTCAAGCTGGAACTATTCCAGTCACGGGAAACATCACGCTTACGTTTGCTTGCATAAATACTGGCCCGATTGCATGCCCCGCAGGCACACTAAATCAGATTTATCGGTCCATTCCCGGTTGGGATTCAATCAATAACGTCTCGGATGGTGTGATTGGAAACAATGTCGAGAGTCGGGCTGCTTTCGAAGCACGCCGCGCTGCTTCTGTTGCGCTCAATTCGAACGGTTCATTACCATCAGTAAAGGGTGCGGTTCTGACGGTCCCGAATGTGATTGATGCATTTGTGACGGAAAACAACACTGATACTATTCAAGTCATCGGCGGTGTCACGCTTTTTGCCCATTCGATCTACGTGGCCGCTGTCGGTGGTGCACCTGCTGATATCGCTCGAGCCATATGGTCTCGGAAGGCGCCAGGATGTGCTTATAACGGGAACACGACTGTCACCGTTCTCGATCAAAGCCCAGGCTACATACCGCCATATCCTTCATATCAGGTATCCTATCAAATTCCTTCGGCACTTCCGATTCTGTTTGCGGTTGAGATCACCAATAGCACTCTCGTTCCATCTGATGCTGCGGTTCAAATCCAGAATGCCATCATCAATGCATTCGCCGGCGGTGATGGTGGTGCTCGAGCCAAAATTGGCACCATGCTCTACGCCAGCCGGTTTTACCTACCCATTTCTTTGTTGGGATCTTGGGTGCAAATCGTTTCAATTAAGGTTGGATCAATCAACACACCCTCGGCCTCCTTTTCGGGCTCCATCTCTGGAACGATTTTGACGGTGACGGCTGTTTCATCTGGAACACTGGCAGTTGGACAAACCGTTTCAGATTCTGCTGGCGGCATCGTGCCAGGCACAACCATAACGGCACTTGGCACGGGAACTGGAGGTATCGGCACCTATACAATCAGCAATACTCAAACCGTGGCATCTGAACCTATGAAATCTGCAGTTGCCAATCTGTTCGATATCCTGCCTCGGGTTGATCAAATACCAACCATCTCTGCCGCCAACATCGCCATAACGCTGAGTTAATCCATGACAGATAGTGGTCGAGACTACCCGCCGGGAACTGCCACGGCAGGCTTCGGCGTGCCCTTCGATGTTTGGCAAACCGTGATCAGCCAGTACGCAAACTCAAAAATCCTTACGCAACTCATTCTGAATATCGATGCTTATCTCGACCAGACTGCAAACCTTGATGCTTTCTATAATTTCATTTGGAATGTTGATACCGCACAGGGCTATGGACTTGATGTGTGGGGTCGCATTGTTGGCGTCAATCGTGTTGTCAAAATCACGCTTACAAATTGGTTCGGCTATGACGAAGCATTGCCTGGATCATTCACTTTTGGGCAAGGCGCCTTCTATTCCGGAGACCCTCTGACAAGCAATTTTGCGCTTTCAGATGATGCATACCGACTTCTGATTTTCGCAAAAGCCGCGGCAAACATAACGAACGGTTCTATTCAGGCCATCAATCAGATCCTTAGAAATCTCTTTCCGGGTCGCGGCAATTGCTATGTGACTGAGGGCAATCTGAACGGCGTTTGGTTTGGATTTACAGAATCGTTGAATGCAACAGGATTCAACCAAGCGGCCTTTTATTCCGGTTCAGCCATCCACCCGATGACGATGGCATACGTCTTTGAATTCCCACTCACGCCCGTGGAGCTAGCGATTGTCCAGCAATCCGGCGTGTTGCCCAAATCAACCGGCGTCTCGTCGTCGGTTATCGTCCCCTAGGAGCATAGTTATGAAAATTGCCAACCTGCCGGCAAGCAAGTTCCCGATTCCTTTCGCGAACTCTGCCGGAGCGGGATACAAGCGCTCAATACCGGTGAATTCTCAGATCGGTATTACGAATGGTGCCGCATCACTCACCGATGGATTTCCTCCGTTGAATTTCCTGCCGGTTGGTTCGGGTGGCGTACCGCCGTTTGGGCAGGATATGAATGGTGTCTTGAACCAGATTACTCAATGGCTTCAGTGGCAAAATGCGGGTGGTCCGCTTCCATACGATTCCGCGTTTTCCACCTCCATTGGCGGGTATCCCCAAGGGGCGGTTCTCGCGGGTGCAACTGCAGGAACGGTATGGCTCAGCATCGTTGACGACAATACATCAAATCCTAATACCGGCGGTGCCAATTGGATCAATATTGCGACTTCCACTGCCATTCAAAACAACCAGTATAACTTTGCCGTTGCGGGCGGCACAGCGAATGCGCTGACTGCAACGCTCTCCCCGATACCAACAGCACTTGTGGCTGGCATGTCTATCCGGTTGAAAATCTCGACCACCAACACTGGGGCTGCAACACTCACCGTTAACGGGTTAACTCCAGTTGCAATTCAAGCAGGTGATGGAACTGCCATTCCCAAGAACTATCTCATGGCAGGTCAGATCGTTGACCTAACTTATGATGGGTCAGCGTTTCGATTACAGAATTTCGTGCGTCGCAACGGCGATACGATGGTGGCGGCAGATGCCTCTACGACAATTCTAAAACTGATTATGGCCGCAAGTCAGTCAGCAAATCCGTTTTCCATCCAGGACAGTTCTTTCAACGACCGCGTTGCCTATGACCTGACATATGGCGGATTGAGAGTGCCAAATGGGCTTGGGTCCATTCTTACCAGCGTGATGTTGTTGGCGGGGGCTACGGGCTCCGGTCATTTTACGGTGACGGATGGCCTCTATCGACATCAAGTGGAGTATGGATTCTACAATGCGGCCGGTACCGGCACGACCAATGTGACATTTCCAATCGCATTCAAAACAGGCACCCTCCCGAGCATTCTTGTGTTGCCGAATAATTCAGGAGCGCTCGCAACAACTCAGTCGCTCGCGTATCCGGTATCTGCATCGTCAGCGACAGGGTTCACCGTGGAGAAGCGCTACGTCAATAATGGTGGCACAGTCGGTGAGGCTACACAGCCGTTCTTTTGGCTTGGGCTCGGTCAGGTTTAAGGAAAAACACGATGTATCTTTGTGCGCATGATGACGCTGGCAAAATTCTTGGCTGGTATACAGAAGATCGACTGGACGAAATCACCGGATCATACATTGAAGTGGATGATGAAACGTGGCGTCAGGCCTCACAGGTTATGTATGCGACCCATGTCGATCTTGTGACGAAAGCATTTGAGCATCGTGGAGCTGTTCTGACACTTGATGCCCTGAAAGCAGGTTTGAAATCACAAATCGATGCTGATGCAGAGATCGAGCGTTTGAAGTACATTACGACCGGCGCAGGCCAGTCGATGACCTACAGCCAAAAGTCCGCCGAGGCACTCGCCTATTTATCTGCATCCAATCCGATTGCGAGCGACTATCCACTCTTGTCGGCAGAGGTTGGCATTACAGCCAAGGACATCGCCGGCGTGGCGGCCGTGGTTAAGGCTGCTTATCTCCAATGGCAACAGATCGGTTCCGCAATCGAGACAACTCGACTGTCGGCGAAGAAGGCCATCACTGATGCCAAAGACGCCGCCGCAGCACAGGCCGCAGTGGTAAATCTCACCTGGCCAACTCCACAATAAGCTAGCTTGTAGCAGCAATGAATTGAGAACCCAATGATATCAGTATGTGATTGCGCCGCACTCATGGCGGTGGACCCCGCAATCAATCCTGTTATTTATTTGGGAGATGAGTTGCGATCTGGTGTCTTTAGGTGGACGTCGGGAGATTTGTCGTCACTCGTATCTTCTGACGTCCAGAACGCAATGTACGTCTGCTCTAGTTCGATCCCTACCACAACCGGTGCCTGGGTGAGATCACGCACAAATCTTGAATACAATGTGCTCTGGTTTGGTGCCAAGGGGGACGCGTCGAGCGATGATCAGGCCGCATTCAATGCCATAAACACCCTATTACCTGTTACCGGCGGTGAAATTTATATCCCGGCCGGTTGCTATTCATTGAGCCAAAGCTGGCAGCTATCGAACAAACCAGTCACGATCCGCGGCGCGGGCGTGAAAATCACAATGCTGTTTTTCACCGGAACAACAGATGGGATCGTATATTCTGGGAGCGATTTATCCCAGACGCTTACGATTGAAGGCTTTTCTGTCATTTCGCTTTCAAATGGGACGACCACTGGCCTCAACGTATCATTCCCAGTGAATCTCGGTTCATCGTGGAAGAACTGCACCATCAGAGACATGATTTTTGATGGAAGTTCCAGCATTGCAGCCTATCAAAGTACCAACGTTTCTCAGGGCGCTGCACGTTGGGGCATCGGCATCAGTTGTAACAACGTGGCCGGTCTGACTATTGATAATGTTCATGTCCGCGGAAGGTATTCAACCAAAGATAGCGTTGGAATCTATCTGACGGGTTGGACGGTAGATCTCAGGCTTGTGAATTGCATTCTCCAATTCCACAACGTAGCGGTCTTTAAGGTTGGCGAACTTGAAGGGTTCAATATCGACCACTGTACCGGCCTGTCGTGCAATGTGTTCATACGCTTGTGGAATTCCAATCCACCTGTTGCAGGAGCCGCCGGTGGGGTGTCTGGGTTCATTTCAAACTGTCACTCCGGGAATACCATACGCGGCATCGATATCTGGCGATTCCCGCAGACATTTATTACAAATTGCCTACTCTATCAGGATGCCACGTCTCCAGCTAATACTCAGTTTGCTCATATTTTTGCGTCATCAAGTGACTCTCTCAAGATTATCGGCAACCATATGCAGGGCTCGGATGGAAGTCATGGCTGGAATGTCCAACTTGCAGGCTGCTATGCACCAGTCATAAGTAGCAATTTTTGTTGGGGCACTTATTTCAGCGTGAGTGTGGATTCGGCGAGCGTTTCCCCGATCATAACCGGCAATCACATGCAGGGTAGGGTCTCTAATGGGGCCTCTGGAACCGCTGCTATCGCAAACAACATTGCACTTTGAAGACTCGTAATCTGCTCCGCTAATTGGTGCTCGTGGTCTTCGACAAAATGAAATTGCGCCACCCAGACCACGCTCACCTCCAGTAAACCAAGCGGCTGCCCAATCCCATGAAACGGCTGACAGCAATCATCATTTGGATGTTGCTGCTCTACATCGTTGTTTACCCGCAAAACAGGAAATCACAATGAACCTCACCCTCGGTAACACGCGGTTGATCGTAGATTCATGCCTGAAGCATGGGCTTTTTCGCAATCAGGCAGCATATGTGCTTGCAACCGCTTACCACGAGACTGCGCATACAATGGTGCCGGTGCGCGAATATGGTGGCGAAACATACCTCAAGAGCAAATCCTATTATCCGTATGTTGGGATGGGTTTCGTTCAGCTTACATGGTTGTACAACTACCAGCGCGCCACTAAGGAACTTGGCATCGATTTTGTATCTGATCCCAAGAAGCTTCTGATCCCAGCATATTCTGCCGAAATCATCGTGCTTGGCATGAGTGAAGGATGGTTCACGGGCAAAAAGCTATCGGACTACATGACGCTTGCCGCCTCGGACTTTTCCAATGCGCGCAAAATCGTCAATCCCAAGGACTATAAGACATTTGGCCTGATTGCTGGATACGCCACTCAATATGACGCTCTGCTCAAGACCGATGGATATGGTGAGACGCCGCCTGTTGCGCCACCTATAGTCACTCCAGCCGCACCAGCACCGATTCAGCCTCCGGTGACATCACCTGTAGCAACAGCACCAGCTGCCGCTCCGGTTCAGTCATCTGCTCCCGCGGTTCCAGCATCCAGTTCGGTTGTGTCGTCTTTTCTTTCCCTCATCTCATCACTATTAAGAGGACCCAATCATGACGATTGACCTGTTTATTCCGATCTTTCGGCAAATTCTCACCATGCTTGCTGGCGTATTGATGGGGCACGGTTTGCTCAATTCGAGTGCATCTGATGCATTTATCGGTTTGGGTGTGAATGCCTTCACCTTGGGATGGTGGTTCTTTGACCGGTGGCGCATTAACCGTGCCACTCGGGCTTTGTTGTCGCTAACTCCGGAGAACCCCAAATGACTGCGCTCCTTTCGCTGTTTACCGGCTCAAACACGCTTATTGCTGGCCTTCTTGCGGTTCTGGCTGCCGTCGGCGCTGCTTGGTTCAAAGGGCGCTCCAGTGGCGTCAAATCAGAACGTGACAAGCAAACATCACGCGATGCTGCCGCGATGACTGAGGCGCAGAAGATCGATGAGGCCGTGGCTGGAAACACACCGGAAGCCAATCGCGCTGAGCTTTCGAAGTGGTCGAAATCATGAAGATTGCTATCGGGGTGCTCTTGATGCTGACACTGGCATCCTGCCAGACCACGGGCGGTTCATTCTGTTCTATCGCAAAACCTATTCGCCCGAGCAAAGAGACCATCGCCCATCTGACGGATGCGGAAGTTTCGGCAATTCTCTCCCATAATCGTAAGCTAACCCAGCTTTGCGGGGTAAAGCCATAATGGGCCCAATCACGTGGGATCAAATCGCAACGCTGGTCTTGGTGATTGGCGCGCTTGGTGGCCTTTGGTGGCGCCTTCAAAGCCAGATTAGTACCAATCAGGCATCGGCCGACAAAAAGCTCTATGAGTTCAAGATTCATATCGCTGAAATGTACATCACAAAGGCTGGGATGACTGAACAGACCGACCGCATGATGAAGGCGATAGAGGGCCTCGGGGCCAAGATTGATCGAACCAATGAGCGGATCGATCAGGCATTTGTGCCCGCCAAGCCAACTCGGCCATCGCGCTAGAACAATTCCGCTCGCTGCCAGCGGCTACATGGTAGCTTTCAAAGGCATCCTCCCATGTCATTTGCTCCCCGACTGAACGCGTTTCAGCGCGTCTTCATGTGCATTTTTGCTGCCATTGCCGCGGTATCTATTGGTGTTGCAGCGAATTTCCCCACCATGCCCCCCCCAAAGCCACGTCCATCGTCTGTCGTTAAAGTCATTCTCGCCAATGGTCATGGGTCCGGCGTTTCCATCGGTGGTGGCTACGTCCTCACTGCCGGTCATGTCGCAGTTGATGGCGTTGTATCTCTCAAGAACAGCCTTGGCGTTGAACAGCCCGCGGAAGTCCTCTGGTACAACAGGGACTATGACGTCTCGGTGATCATGGCTTCCAAGCCTGAAATCCTTGGCAATTCACCGCTGTCTTGCCGTATACCTAATGTGGGTGAAGAGGTTATCGCAACCGGTTCTCCGCTCAATACTGAATTCACCAGTTATTGGGGGCACGTGAACAGCGGCATGTTCAAAAGCGGGATGTGGAAAGAGATTATCTCTCTCGACATGACAATCGTCCCAGGTATCAGCGGTGGCCCATTGTTCGATAAACATGGGAATGTCGTCGGGATCGCCGTGGGCGTTGCAACATTTCCGTTCGGTCAGTCCCCATCCCTAACAGGTATTGGCTTCGCAGTCCCCGGTGCGACGATCTGCAAGTTGTTGGCTCGCTCGTAAATCCCCCGAAATAACATATAGGCGGTGAAAATGGGTGTTGCACCCTTGACCGACGAACAATGCCTAGAGGCAGTTGATGCACTTAAAACTGCGGATGGCAACCAAGCGGAAGCCGCACGCATACTTGGTATAGCAAGGGCCACTCTTCAGTCTAGAATTGTCGTAGCAGCCAGGCGCGGAATGATGGGATACTCCCCGGTTCTTCAGGGCTTTGAGATTTCAAGCATTAGTTCTTCAGTTGATGATGATGGAAACGCCACCAAACATCACATTCGACAGCGGCCAGAGCGAGAACTCTCCCCGTTCAATCTTCCACAAGGCCACACCATCAAGGGGATGTCAGCCCTTGTTGACGCAAATGGCCACCAGGTTCAGGCGTGGTATAAAACCAGCGTAGAGGCCGCACAGCGCGATTTGGCAATGCGGGCAGTCATAGACGCCCTCAAGGAAGAAGTCATTCCCATAGGCCCCATGAAGGGTCCGGATCATTGCAACTCTCTTCTACTCAATCAGTTCACAGTTACCGATGTGCATATGGGGGCATTGGCATGGGGTGAAGAGTCCGGCGCAGATTATGATCTGCAGATTGCCGAAAAGCTTCTCACTGATTGGTTCTCGGCGGCGATTGCCATGGCCCCGAATGCCCATACAGCCGTTCTGGCGCAATTGGGCGATCTTCTTCACTATGACAGCCTTGATAGTGAGACACCAGCCAATCGGCATGTGCTTGATGCTGACAGTCGTTTCCCCAAGATGGTACGGGCGGCGATCAGGGTGTTCCGGCGCATCATTTCGATGCTTCTGAGCAGCCATGAACATGTCCACATCATTATGGCAGATGCTAACCACGATCCGGCGTCTGAAACTTGGCTTAGGGAATTTCTATGCGTTCTCTATGAGAATGAGCCTCGCGTGTCAGTCGATACGAGCGCCAGCACGTACTATTCGTATTCTCATGGTGAAACGTCATTGTTTTTCCACCATGGCCATAAACGCGGCGTGAAAAATATCGATCATGTCTTCGCTGGTCAGTTCCGTGAACTCTACGGTTCAACCAAACATAGTTATGCCCATGTCGGCCATTTGCATTCCGATGAGGTTATTTCAACCAATCTCATGAAGGTTGAGCGCCACGAAACCCTCGCTGCAAGGGATGCCTATGCCGCCCGCGGTGGCTGGCTTAGCAAGCGATCAGCCAAAGTGATCACCTATCACAAGCAATGGGGTGAGGTGGGTCGTATTACCCTTTCTCCAGAAATGGTCACAACATGAAGCGCCTATCCAAGCGACAGGTGGTCAATGATTATCTGGCCAAGGCTGACGGAGATGTAAATAAAGCCCTGGTAAAGGCCGTGGACGACATGTTGACGTTTGCTAAGTCAACGTCAGGCGGCTTCGTCCGATGCGCTCCAGCGGCCCTCATTCGCCCGATAAATCTCCACGACGATCCAATAGATATCGACCCGCCAGATGGTGACGAGGAGTGACTTTGAATTGGACGCACTCAAATCAAGAATCAGCCGTAAAATCGAGCCAGTAAGCATGCCAGCTCATACGGCTTATCCCATCAGAAACGGCTCTCGAATTTCGATAGTCGTTGATGGAATGGAGCATCCATTGCATCCGATCGATGTCGCCAATATCGCCAGGGCATGGAACAATGCGTTGTCCGGCGCTTATACCGCCATCATGCAGGAGCATGGCCATGAAGATTAAGCCGGAGGAAATCGAACGCGAGATTACCAATCTCCGCGGCGGTTCCCAAAAAGACAGGCGCATCGCCATAATGCTGGCGTGGATGCTGGAACAGACAAAGCCAAAACCAAGTGAGTTTGACCGATTGATGCAGTAATTATCCCTGCCGGAATACTTAATCCCTGAAACAGGGATAATACAAAGCGCCCTCTGTCCTTCGGGATGGAGGGCGCCTTTTTTGCGTTTATAGACTTGTAGTTAGCGGAGCCGCCCCATTGCCATTGATGTAGCCTCCCTCGTTTCGTTTTATCGCAAAATTAAGTGTTAAGATTGGGGTCGGACTAAAATGTTCTTTGGATATTGACGGTTTACTTTCGGTCACTAACCGCCGAAAGGCAACACGGCTGGAAAAGTTATTCAGAATTCTGGGTGAAACCATTGTTTTTACTGGAAATGGCGCTTGGCTTTCCTATAAGTGTTTTCCGGCATGCATTTCGTGCCGTTCAACCTTCACATAAATGAGCAGATAGTGACCAGACTAAGCGATATCCTCAGCAGAGGTTCTAACAATTTCGGATTGGTGCGCCTTGCAGCTGCAATTTCAGTAATCTGGGGCCACAATATAGCGCTTTTCAAGTCGGCACCGTTTTCCGATCCCGTGAGATCATTCTTCGTCTTTGAATATGGAGGAAGCTTAGCAGTCTATGCCTTCTTCATGATTTCGGGGATTCTGATCACTCGAAGTTTTGAGCAATCAAGGACACCCTGGCACTATCTGTTAAATCGTTTTGCGAGAATTTGGCCGGCTTTGGCGGTCGCTACAATCCTCACGTTCTTCGTGATAATTCCACTCGCTGACGACGTGGACTATATGACATTCGTCACGTCAGACGAGACCTTGAGATGCGTGTATCACGATCTAACAATGGTTTCCGGCATGTGCATAGCGATGTCCATTGCATTCGAAAGTCTCCCAATGGCCGGGGCTATCAACTATCCCCTCTGGACTGTTCTCGTTGAGGCACATTGCTACTTTTTGGTCATGGTTCTCGGCATGATGGGATCGTTCAAATCGAAAGTCTGCACCCTGACCGCACTTTCGCTGGTCTTTGTCACGTTCCTTGCAATAACAACGAACCCACCAAAGCCGGAAATGAACTATATCTACAATGATTTTGCGATGCTGGGCGGATATTCGTTTTATCCGATACCCTTTTTCTTGCTTGGGTCGCTCTTTTATGTGTTCAGAGCCCAAGTGTTTATCAGCGGCTACGTCGCTATAGGATTATGTGCAGCCTATCTTGCTTTGAGGGGCACGGCGCTTGAACCCTATCTGCTGTATCCGGCCTTCATATACGGAGTGTTGTATCTCTGCCATGCGCCCTTGCTGCGCCGCCTGGACCCGAAGCATGACTATTCGTACGGCATTTACATTTACGCCTTCCCACTGTCCCAAGCCGCGAATGTCGCCATGCCTGATAGCAACTTCTGGGTTGCAAACGGCGTTGCTATGCTGCTCATATTGGTATTTTCGGCATTGTCTTGGCATTTGATCGAAAGGCCCGCACTAAACCTTGCTAGGAGAATTGGCTCACTGCGCCCCTTGTCCCCTGCCTATGCCCCGGCCATTGGGGATGGAAAAATAGCTGTTAGCTCTTAAACCCTGCCCAGCCGTTCACGGTGCCTTTGCCACCCTCGGCTTTATGCTCACCGCAATACCATTCCGTTCCATAGCGCTTGTTAAAGCCGAACGGGGCAACCTTGCTGCAGCCCTCATGTTCGCAGATGTGGTTTAGACGCCCTTCGGGCAAAATGGATTTGGGTGTCTCGGACATTCCATCATTTCTTTTTCATCAATTTCGCCAGACGAATCTCAACGTCTGTCTTTGCCTTGGCATCTAGGGCAAGCGCTGTGTTGTCCGCAACGGCTATGATCGCTGTGATGACTTCCTGCTGACTCCACCCGGCAGTTGATGCAGCTCCGATCAGATCAATTAATCCATCCTCAATTGCCATCTGGCAATCTTCGAAACGATCAGCATACTTCCCTTTGGCCTTGGGGGATTTAATTCTCATGAGAGTGTTCTTGCTTTGGATATCTCACTGTGTTTGCCGGCGGTTCGAATTCGCGCGAATGCAACACGATGACCTGGCCTTCGTCCTCGTCAGGCACACCGGTGAAAATGTAGACCTCTCCAAACGATGGATCGCCATCGTGGGTTCCGTGCACTCCCGTGAACGGTAATTGCTCGGGGACGGCGGCCTCCTCGAATGTGATATCGGCTATTCGCTCAAGCTCTTCATGCAAGATAATGTTGAATGTGCCTGGGAGCTCTTGGGCATCCGGCATCCCATCGAGCAGATTGTCGATGTCTTCCGCCGCAAAGTTGAAGTCGAGCGTGAATTCCTTCCCGCGGAATTTAACAGCAAATGGCATGACTTTCCTCCATCAGGCGAATGTTGGTTCTTCCAGTTTGGGAGGTTCGGGCGCCAGGACAATGAGATCATTGTCGGGCAGGGGCTTTTGCAGCTTCAGAGCCTCTTCTGCCGGCGCATTCATCCACACGTCGATTTCCTCGGCTGTTCGTAGAACGACCGGCATTGCTTTTGAATGGATGGGCTTCACAACCGCGTTCGGCTCAGTGGTGAGGAAAGCAAATATCTCGGTATCAATAGAGCCTTCCTTCTTCTTCCGTGTTCCATGCCATTTGGTCCACACACCCGCAAACCAGAACAGCGGTTCGTCTTCATTCAATGCGAACCAGTGAAGCGGGAGCTTCTTTGTTTCGGGATCGCGGACACTGCCATATTCGGAAAATCGGGTTGCCGGAACGACACAGCGGTTTTCAGGTCCAAGCCATCGGCGCCAGTGTGGAGACTTCACGTTTCGGATGTTGGTCACACCGCTATCGGTTTCACCTTTTACGAACATTGGTGGTGTCGGCATTCCCCAGCGGAGCATCGCAAGCTCCAGATCCCCATCCTTGTCATTGCGCGCTATCGGGGCAGGGTAGTCCGGATAGATGTTGTCATCGAACTCGGTCTTGTTCGTTCGGTTGCCGATCCCCTTGAAGAGATCGCGCATTGCTTCAAAGCCGGTGGTTATTCTGTAGAGGTTGCACATGATCGCTCCTGTTCACCACTTTAAATCGGCTCTGAGTTTGCCTTACGTATTTCTTTTACAACATTTTGGAGATTTATGATCGTCTCCTCCGCGGCGTTGAGGAATTCATCCATATCGTAGGTCCTGACATAGTCTTCGTTCATGCTTTTCCAACGCAGCTTTACATATCTCTTTGCATCACCGGTCACATTGAGTTTGATGATCGTCTTCCCTGTGAAGACGCTCTCGTAGCTCATGCGCAAAATTGTTCTGTGGGCTGCAAAAAATATCTTTGTCGATTCCCAAAAGTTTCGCGACAATTCGGCCTCCCCACCTTCACCCCGTTCTGCATGAGGATAATTGATCCCTTGGCGTTCACAAGATGGTCAATCACGCGGCCCATTTGCTCGACCGACCACGGAGACGGTCTTCCTGTCACACGCTTTGCAGAAGAGTTTTGGCCTGATTACGTTGATGGGTGAGTAGATCCCGTATTTCTTGGCCAGATCGTAGCGGTCAATCTGCTTGGCCCGGCCGCATTCCGTGCAAACGGCAAACAGGATCTCGTAGCTGGCCAGATCGATGAAGGCATCCATGTTGGTCACGAACGCCATATAGACGCGCAGCTTTGCCATCACGCCTCAATCCCGAACCCGATTCCGCCGGCCAAACTCGTTCATAGTCTTGCCGTCACAAAGATTGCATTTGAGACGGGGGACCAGATCATTGATCCTGATGTACTTCCCATACTTCCGCTCAAGCTCATACCGATCGATCATTCCTGCCCGGCAACAGTCGCCACAATAGCCATAGAGGTCATCCCAGCTTTCCAGATCACAGAAGCGGTCTGTGTCTTTCAGGCCGTCCAAGAACTTCTTCCTAGCCATAGCGGCCGACCAACTGCCGAACCCATGGAGATTTCCATGTGCGCTTCTTGCGTTGTTCTGGAGTAATCCAGCGCCCATCAAACGCCTTCAGGAATACCTCGGCGCTCTCCTGCTCGGGAAAGCAGTAGATGACAAAATCTTCGCCATCGTCGCGGTAAGAGTGATTGAGGCGGTATCTTCCGAGCTTTGATGAAAGAAACTCAACGTTGTCAAATCGGTATTTCACCTCGCACGCAAGCAATGCCACCTGATACGGGTATTCCAGGTCAACCGATGATGCCGAGATAGCACCTCTACTACGACTGGCCATCTCAATTCCTGAATGTTCTGGGCTTCCATCCACGGGCATATCCGTGCCCCGCAATCAGCGAGGCATACTCAATCTCTCTGATAAGGAAGGCATTGTCCTTCAGGAGTGCGTCTATCGCTGCCCGGAAATCGCCGCCGTGGTCGGCGATGATCTGTTCGATGTCATCATCATGTTTCAATACTGGCTCGTTCATGGCCCGTTTCTCCTTCAAGAGACAAAGCCTGTCCGCTCCCCATCGCGCGAGACAGTAGGGGTTATCAAATTTCAAGTTGTGACTGGTGTCAGTTCTGTGCGGTCAGTTGGTCTTCCGAGTATTTTCCCCAAAGCGCCATAAACGTGGGAAACCCAGTATCACTCTCATCAGTACAGAGGAGATAGACGTCGCCAAGGCCATCTTCATCCGGTTCAAACCCGTGCCACGCATCATATGGCAAGACAACCGGCAGTGGCGATTCCTCAATAACAATCCGTGTCCCGGAGACACTATCTTCGACGCTCTTGACGCGGAACGAGCCTTCTACCAATTCCAATTCAGGCAGACAGGTTTCAAGCATTAGATGCGTCTCTTCATCAATTTCAGTTTGGAGGAGGAAGTTTCTTTCCTTGAACTGAACAACAGCTAACATTGCCGCACCTCCTTATGTACTCAATGTTCTATATTTGTTCTCATGTGGCGCGAGAGTCAAGAGGGATCGAAACGCCCTTAGTCGAATCATTCGCTTCTGGCTGTGGACGAGGCGAGAGGGGAAGTTGCAGTTCGGAGAACGTTTTAAGAACATGTGCGGCGCTTTGTGCGTGATTTTAGTATCCGGTCGATAACGCACAGGCCAAACTTTCACATTTCGTTCTTTTTTGGGTTTTGACCTCTTGCGCTAAAACGCCCAGTATTCTAGGGGTTCGGCACCGGCGGAGCGTAGCGCAGCCCGGTAGCGCACTTGACTGGGGGTCAAGGGGTCGTCGGTTCGAATCCGGCCGCTCCGACCATTTATCCCGCCAGATCAATCATTGGTTGGATAGATCGGTTATCAAAAAGCCAGACCTCGCGTCTGGCTTTTTTGCTTGGCAGCGCCGTCAAAGCTTGTCCGGCGTGGCACCCGTCCGTGATTCCAGCCGGTAGCGATTGCCGGGATAGACCAGATGGACCAGCGAGACCACGGTGTCGCCCGACCAGGTGCGGCGGCGGATGGCAAGGCATGGCTCGCTGCGCGCGATGCCGAGCAGCTTGCGGTCGCGTGCCGACGGCATGGCAGCCTCGACAATATGTTCCGACCCGCTGAGGGGGGCAATCGCGCTGAGATAGGCGTTGGGCGTGCGCGCCGTAAAATCCTGCGCCAGATAATCGGGCGCCGCGCGCGGATTGACGAAACGATCCTCGATCTGCACGGCGATACCGTTTTCCCGGTGCACGATCACCGAGTGAAAGACGGGTGCGCCGGATGGCAGCTCAAGCGCATCGGCGACGGCACAGGCGGCGTTCTCCCGATTGAGAAGAACCACTGACGCGCCATGGACATGGCCGCGCTCGATGATTTCATCGGCGATGTTGCGCACCTCGAACAGCGTTGAATGGCCCTTGCGCGCCGCGACAAACGAGCCGACGCCGCGGATGCGCACCAGCTCACCCTCATTTGCAAGCTCGCGCAGGGCGCGGTTGGCGGTCATCTTGCTGACGCCCAATCCGGCCACCAGCTCGTTCTCCGAGGGGACGCGATGCTCGGGCGGCCATTCGCCGCTGTGAATGCGGCCGAGGATCATCCGTTTCACATGGGCATAAAGCGGCGCACCATAACGTGTGGCGGGTTGCTTCTTGAGCATGGCATCGGTCATCGCAGGCCCTTCATTGCTCATTCCTTGTGCAGGATCAGAATTTGCCTCGCTGTGCGACTTTCCCTCTTGCGCGGCACAGGGGATGTCATAAGGTACCATATACAACTTGCCAAAAGACAAAAGCTCAAAAGCCACCGCAGTGTGGCACGGGAACACGGGTTCAACACTTGCCAACCTCAAGAGGAGAAGGCTGATGAAACTACACAAGCTCCTGCTGTCGGGTGCGATGGCGCTTTCCGCGCTGTCCATGTCTGCGGCCCATGCGAAGGACTGGAAGACCGTCACGATCACGCTGGAGGGCGCCTATGCCCCCTGGAATGTCACCAATCCGGACGGGACGCTGGGTGGCTTCGAGCCGGAACTGGCCGCACATATGTGCGCCCAGATGAAGGTCGAGTGCAAACTGGTGGCTTCCGATTGGGATGGCATGATTCCGGCGCTCAACGCAGGCAAGTTCGATGTCATCATGGATGCGCTGTCGATCACCGACGAGCGCAAGCAGGTCATCGATTTCACGATCCCCTATGCCAATACCCATGCGGGTTTCGCCACCCAGAAGGACAGCCCGCTGGCCAATGCGGCCGGAACCGGTTCTGTTCTCAAGCTCACGCCGGGGCAGACCGGCGTTGCCGAAATTGAGGCGATGAAGACAGCCTTCAAGGGCAAGACCATCGGCATCCAGGCGGCGACCGTCTATGCCAAGTTCATCTATGACAATTTTGGCAGCATCGCCACCGTGCGCGAATACAAGACCGGCGCCGAACGCGATCTCGATCTGGAGTCCGGCCGTATCGATCTTGCCTTCGACGATGCGGTGTATTTCGGCACGACATTCGAAAAGGCCAACGGCGCGCTGGTTTTCACCGGTCCTGAATTCGGCGGTACGATCTTCGGCATCGGCGAGGGGCTGGGCATCCGCAAGGCCGACACGGATCTGAAGGCCATGTTCGACAAGGCCATCACCGCCGCCCTGGCGGATGGCACGGTCAAGACCCTGTCGATGAAGTGGTTCAAGACCGACGTCAGCCCGTGACTATCGCCGCGAGGCGGTAACGCCCTCTGGATGAATGGGGCATTGTCAGAAAGGCGCGGCATTTGCAGCATCTGACAATGCCCGCCTATACTCTGAAAAACCGGATCAACCGGGCGGAGCGGGAACACGGCGCATGTGGATAATCGAGGTGCTCGGATTTGGACAGCAGGGCTGGGGCGGGCTGCTTATCGCCGGTGCGCTGATGACCCTGTGCGTGACCATCGTCGCACTGCTTCTCGGCGCTGTTCTCGGCACCATGGTTGCCTGGGCGAAACTGTCGGGAAACAGGGTTCTGAGCGCGCTCGGAAACACCTATACGACGGTGTTTCGCGGTGTTCCTGAACTTCTGATCATCTATCTCATCTATTTTGGTGGGTCCGGCGCCGTCACCGCCATCGGTCGCTATCTCGGCTATGAAGGCTTTCTCGGACTGCCGTCCTTTGCCGCGGGCGCGCTGGCGGTCGGCATCATCTCCGGCGCCTATCAGGCGGAGGTCTATCGCGGCGCTTTTCTGGCCATTCCCAAGGGGGAACTGGAGGCTGCGGAAGCCATCGGCATGCATCGCGGCCTGCGCTTTCGCCGCATCATCGCGCCGCAGGTGCTGCGTTTCGCCATTCCCGGTATCGGCAATGTCTGGCAGCTGAGCCTGAAGGACTCGGCGCTGGTTTCGGTGACCGGGCTGGCGGATCTGATGCGCACGAGCCAGGTCGCCGCCGGATCGACCCGGCAATATTTCCTGTTCTTCATTGCCGGCGGCTGTCTCTATCTCGTTCTGACCAGCCTGTCGGACCGGCTGTTCAACCGGGCGGAGCGGCGCGCCAACCGCTCCATGCCGTCGTCCCTCGGTCAGGCCTGAGGAGCGGTCATGGATTTTGTCTTCATTTTCCAGACCATGAAAACCCTGCTGGCAGCGGTGCCGATGACGCTGGCGCTGTTTTTCCTCTCGATCTTCTTCGGCGGTCTGCTGGCCTTGCTGATCGTGTGGATGCGTGTCGCCAAAAACCCGATCCTCAGCAATTTTGCCAAGGGTTACATTTTCGTGTTCCGCGGCTCGCCGCTGCTGATCCAGATGTTCCTGGTGTTTTACGGCCTCGGTCAGTTCGGCTTCATCCGCTACAGCTTTCTCTGGCCGTTCCTGCGCGAACCCTTTGTCTGCGCCGTGCTTTCCCTCGCGCTGTGCACGGCCGGTTATACCGCCGAGATATTTCGCGGCGGTCTGCGGGCGGTTTCCGTCAAGGAGATCGAGGCCGCGCGCTCCATCGGCATGTCGGGTTTTCTGCTCGTCCGGCGGATCATCGGACCGATCGCTTTCCGCCATGCGCTTCCCGCCTATTCCACTGAAATCGTCATGATGGTCAAATCGACCGCGCTCGCCAGCCTCGTGACGGTGTGGGAGGTCACGGGCGTGGCGCAGCGTCTCATTTCGCAGACCTACCGCACCATGGAAGTGTTTTTGTGCGCGGCGGCGATCTACCTCATCCTCAATTTCCTGATCCTGCAGGCCATGGCGCTGCTGGAACACCGGCTTTCCCACCATCGGCGCGCCGTTCCGCGTTTGCCGTAAGGAACCTTGTATTATGGTGCATGAACATTCCGCCGATCCCGCCGCAGCAACCGTCAACCGGCTTTCCGTGCGCAATATCCGCAAGAAATTCGGTTCACTGGAAGTCCTGCGCGGGATTTCGCTCGAAGCCCATGACGGCGACGTCATTTCCATTCTCGGGTCGAGCGGTTCGGGCAAATCGACGTTCCTGCGCTGCATCAATCTTCTCGAAATTGCCGATGAAGGCGAGATCTGGGTGGATGGCGAACATATCAACATGGTCAGGAAGCATGGCAGGAATGTCCCCGCGAGTTCGAAGCAGGTGGACCATATCCGCGCGGAGCTCGGGATGGTGTTCCAGTCGTTCAATCTGTGGTCGCATATGACCATCCTGCAAAACCTGATCGAAGGCCCCGTTCACGTGCTCAAACGCCCCCGGGCGGAGTGCATCGCAGAGGCGGAAGCGCTTCTGGAAAAGGTGGGGATCGCGGAAAAGCGCCATGCCTATCCGGCCCATCTGTCCGGCGGTCAGCAGCAGCGGGCAGCCATTGCCCGCTCCCTGGCGATGAAACCGAAGGTCATGCTGTTTGACGAGCCCACCTCGGCGCTCGATCCCGAACTGGTCGGTGAAGTGCTGCGGGTGATGCGCTCGCTGGCGGAGGAGGGGATGACGATGCTTGTCGTGACCCATGAAATGAATTTTGCGCGGGATGTTTCCAACCGCGTCGTGTTCATGCGCGAAGGGCTGATCGATTGCGACGGTTCGCCGGCGGAGATGTTCAGCGGCGCAACCTCGCCCGCATTCCGGCAGTTTATCGGTAATTTCCGGGGGTAGGGCGGATTCTGCCTTTGGCGGCCTTCCGCCGGATGAGTACGGCATTCACGGCAAATCGGGCTATCGCTTCGGCATCCCGGTTGCCGATGATGAATGCGGCACGGACAAAACGCTCCAGAGTTTTCCGTTCCGGATCGTTGTCATCCTCGATTTTCAACGTGCTTGCCGCCTCGTCCAGCGCCTGCTGCATGAGTTCGCCGTCGGCTGTTGAATAATTCGGATTATCGGTATCTAAAAACGTCAATGACCATTTCCACCCATTATTTTATGTGTTGGATGCAACCGGTAGTTTATTAATTCTACTTGTATGAGAAGCTTGATTTAATCGCCTGATGCTGCGTTGAAATTGCGTCTTTCTCAAGGTAACGCACGGAGGCGACATTGGAAATCTATTATAAGTGATTATCCGGCTGTGGTTCCGAAGTGCCTATTTGCGCTAAATATATAACTGGAATTCATAGGAAAAAAGCGCTCGGGTAGAGCCTGTCGCGACCGCTTCACACCCTTGTTTCAGAAGCGGCGGGCGCCGGCGAATATCGGGCTTCCAGCGCGACGCAGCCCCAGATGATGCCCACAAGAATGTAGAAATGGCGCCAGTGATCGGTATCGATGACATTGCCGATCGCCACATGCGAGAGATAGGTGAGATAGGCGCATAGCAGGAAGGGCTGCCAGGGCCTGTCGCGTAACAGGATGCGCAGGCCGAGACCCAGCGTCAGCATGGTCAGGATCAGGTAGCTGACGAAGCCGATCCAGCCATAATCAAGCGCCGCCTTCAGCCAGATATTGTGGGTATCCTCGCCATAGATGGGCCCGAACTCCAGCGGTCCGATCCCGAGGGGATGATCGACCGACATCAGCAGGCCATACCAGTGGCGGGCGAAGCGCCCGAACTGGGCATTGTCGTAATCCTGCACCAGTTGGGCGCGCGCAAAGAACAGTTCCGACACGCTTGGAATCTGCAGCGCGATGACGATGGCGACGAGAAGAATCGCGACCGCCAGGCCGGCAAGCAGGATGATTCTGATGCGGAAGAGGCGGCTAGGGCTGCGGATGAACAGCGCCAGGGCAAGGCCCGCAATCACCAGCACTGCCATGCCCCATGCGGCACGGGAAAACGACAGGAAAACGCCGAGGGTGAGGATGAGCGTGGGGATGAGGCGCAGCGGCAGGGTGCGCAGATCGCCCACCAGTATGCCATGCACCAGCCAGGCAATCGGCAGGATCAGGAAGGGGCCGAAGACGTTGGGGTCCTTGAAGGCGCCCATGGCGCGGCCATAGCGCGTAAAAACCTCCGCCCCCGGGAAGGCATCGAAATAGCCGAGAATCCCCAGCATCGTCGTACAGACCGCCGCGATCACATAGCCGTTGAAGATCGCCTGCAGAATGCGGTGGTTGCCTTCGATGATCGCAGCGAAGAACACCGACGTGAGCGCCAGAAACAGCGACACGGCCATATACATCGGTGCGGTCTTCAGATCGGCCATCTGCGCCACCGACAGCCAGCCGCCGAGATTGAACAGCACAAGCGTTGTGAGAAGAACCACCACGCTGCGCGAGAAGCGCAGGCCGAAGAGTGCCCAGCCCACGATCAGGGTAGCCATGTACAATTCGTAGGGCGCGGGTTCGTTGATGACGAACCCGCTGAGGAACACGCCGAACCCGACGGCCGTCATCGAAAACATCCGGATCAGCGCACGGTTGCCGGCGGCCCTGCCGACGCGGGCTGAATCAGTGGGATCGGCGGCGGCGCTCAATAGGCGTTGTCCGTGTTGAGCAGGCGGACCGGTGTCAGGAACAGGATTTTCAGATCGAACCACAATGACCAGTTTTCAATGTAGTAGAGATCGAACTCCGTCCGCATCTTGATCTTGTCTTCCGTATCGATTTCACCGCGCCAGCCATTGATCTGAGCCCACCCCGTCACACCCGGCTTGACCCGGTGGCGGGCGAAATAGCCGTCCACGACCTCATTGTAGAGCAGATTGTGGGTATGGGCCGATATGGCGTGCGGCCGGGGGCCGACCAGCGAAAGCGTTCCCATCAGGGAATTGAAAAACTGCGGCAGTTCGTCGACGGATGTCTTGCGGATGATGCGTCCGACCTTCGTGACGCGCGGGTCGTTCTTCACCACTGCATTGCGCGCCGTCGGATCGCACATTTCCGTATACATGGAACGGAACTTCCAGACCTCGATGATTTCATTGTTGAAGCCGTGCCGCTGCTGCTTGAAAATGACCGAGCCCTTGCTCTCCAGCCGGATGGCGAGGGCGGTCGCCAGCATGATCGGGCTGAAGACAATGATGCCGAACAGGCTGAAGACGATATCGAATGCCCGTTTCGCCACGGAATCCCAATCATTGATGGGCTTGTCGAACAGATCGATCATGGCGATCGAGCCGATATAGGAATAGGCGCGCGGGCGGAACTGCAGGTGATTGTTGTGGGCCGACAACCGGATATCCACCGGCAGGACCCAGAGCTTCTTGAGAAGCGCCAGAACGCGCTCTTCCGCCGTGATCGGCAGGGAGACGATGAGCATGTCGATATGCGCGATGCGCGCAAACTCGATCAGCTCGGAAATATTGCCCAGCTTGGGATAACCAGCGACGACCGGCGGGGAACGCTTGGCATCCCGGTCATCGAAGACGCCGCAGATGCGGATATCGTTGTAGGGCTGCTGCTCGATCGAGCGGATCAGGTCTTCGGCCGGCTTGCCGCCACCGACAATCACGGCGCGGCGTTCCATCTTGCCGTTGCGGGCCCAGCGGCGGATAAGCCGCGACATGATCACGCGAAAGGCAATGAACAGGATCAGCCCGGAGACATACCAGGTGCCCAGCCAGACCCGCGAATAGGCCTCGGAAATCTTGAGGAAAAAGGCGGCCAGCGCCATCAGCGCAAAAGTGCCGGACCACGCCATCAGCAGGCGGCCGAATCGGGTGAACGGATTGCGCATCACCGCAAGCTGGTAACTGTCCGTGAGTTCCAGGACGAGCACGCCGACAATGGCGGTCACAAGAACGGCGGAGAAATAACTGAAGATTGCCCCCCGCTGCAGGCCGACATACATCAGAAAGACCGTCATGCCGGTCAGCAGGATAATCAGGAATTCCACGATGCGCATGATGCCGCTGATCATGACGGGCGAATTGCTGTTGCGCGCATATTGCGAGGCAATCTGGTAGGCGACAGGGCTGAGTTTGGCCTTTTCCGCCGGTTTGGACGACCCGGCATCGGCCGCAAGATCGCGCACGGCATCCCGCGAGAACCTGTTTTCCCCTTTTCTGTCTTTCATACTGCACCTTGAAGAGTTCGATTGATCCGTCATATCACGGATGAGCTAAGGAATGCTTGCCTGAAAAATGCATGCGGACGGGGTTCGGCCTATTCATTCAGCGCGGCGAAATATTCCGTCTCGAGCTGCGCCGCCATGCTGTCGGCGCTGAAGCGTTGCCTTATCTGATCGGGACCGGGAAGGGCAGCCAGATAGGCGGCGGGATCGCCGAGAACGGCCGCCATCTTGCGGGCAAGCTCCTGCGCATCCGGTTGCACCAGGGCGACGGAATTCTCACCCACTATCTCCGGAATGCCGCCGACGCGGCTGACGATGACGGGCCGGCCGGCGGCCAGTGCTTCCAGGACAATGTAGGGCAGGGCTTCGGCGCGGGAGGGAATGACCACAATCCGGGCAAGACGAAACGCCGTGCGCACCTGCATGGGCGGCAGGAACCTGATCTGCGCGCGCATGCCCGTCGCTTCAGCCTGCCGGACAAGCGGATCGCGCTCGCCGCCATCGCCGACCATGACGGCAGTCGGCGCTCGCCCGCCCATGGTGCTCACGCCTGCCAGGGCATCGATAAAAATATCGGGCCCTTTCAGGCTGCGCAGTTCGCCGATGAACAGGAAATCCGCGGCATCCTTGTCCGGCCGGACGGGTTCAAAATCAGCATCCGCCAGACCGTTATAGATCAACGCGGATTTGCAGCGCGGCGCGCCGACCTTGGTGATGTATGTGTCACGCTCGAAAGCGGAGACAAAGATGATCCGGTCGGTCATCCCTTCCATGAACCGCTCGATGCGAAAAATCACGCGGCCGGCCGTGGTGGCCGGGCTGTAGTGCAGGCTGCCGCCATGCGGGGAGTAAAACCGCGCAACGCGCTTTCCAGAGAGCCGCAGCAGCGAGCCGAACAGTCTGGCATAGGTGCCGCCCTTGGCGCCGTGCCCATGCAGGATATCCGGCTGCATTGCCTTGAGCGTCTTGCGGGTGCGCACCGCCGCCATCAGATCGCCGGGGCCGATCTGCCGCTGCATGGCAATGCGTTGCATCCCCAATGCCAGCTTGTCCCGCATCTGTTCGAGCAGAGCCTCTTCGAAATCCCCGCCGGTCGATGCGTCGCAGACAACGCCGACCTGATGTCCTGCCTTTATCTGCGCATCAATGAGATCGCGCACGTGCCGGAATATTCCCCCGACAGGTGCGCGAAAGCAGTGAACAATACGAAGGGATCGGCTGTCACTCATCTCCCGCGATCAGAAGAAGCGCTCGCGCACATAGACGGTATCGCCGGGCAGGACGGGATCGGAAATCGTCACGCGGCCGGTGAGGATTTCACCGTTGAGCTGGCGCGTGATGTCGACATCCCCCTGATTGGCCCTGGCGCTGAAACCGCCGGCGGCGGCAATCGCCTTCTGGGCGGTCATTCCCGGCACGTAGGAATACTGACCGGCGGCGCCGACTTCGCCCATGACGAAGATCGGCCGGTAGCGGTCGACTTCCACGGCGACATCGGGGTCACGCAAATAGCCCTTGCGCAGCTTGGCGGCTACGGCCGCTTCGATCTGCTGGATTGTCTTGCCGCGGGCGGGCACGCTGCCGATGAGCGGCACCGAGATATAACCGGCCTGATCAACGCTGTAGGTATTGGTCAAGCCTTCCTGTTCGAACACGGTCAGGCGCACCCGGTCACCCGCATCGAGCAGGTAGGGTTTGTTGATGGCGTCATGGAATGCCGCAGGGGCAGGGCGATAACTGGCGCAGCCGCCGAGTGTCATCGACACAACGCTGATCGCGACCAGAAAGATTTGCTTGCTGAACACCGTAAATACCCTTGCAACAATGGCGACGAATTCGCTCGACTCTGAGCGGGATTATCAGTTCATTAGGGTTAATGGCTGGTAAACTGCGCGTGCACTTTTGTTGCGCTGTCTGCTTTATAGTGCCGGATATTTTAACCCGCTGGTTACCATGGGTCTTTACCATTGCGGCATTCAAAGTGGAGTGGGGAATGCCTCGGGCTGGCTCTGTCGATAGTGACGTGGATATTGACGTTGGTGCACTGTTTGCCAGTTTATGGCGTAACAGGGTGCGCGTTTTGCTGGGCGCCATTCTGCTGACGCTGGCGGCGTTCCTGGTTCTTTCGCTTATTTCGCCCAAATACCGCGCGGAAACACGCATTCTCATCGAGACGCGCGAATCCGTGTTTACCCGCCCCAGCGGCGAGCAGGGTGACGACCGGCCGATTCTCGATCAGGAGGGAATCAAGAGCCAGGTGGAACTCATCGGCTCGTCCGACCTGTTGAAGCGGGTGATCACAAAACTCGATCTGGGCAACAATGCTGAACTCGCTGCTGGTGCCGATCCTTCAGCGCTGACGCGTATCCTGGCCAAGCTTGGCCTGGCGGCCGATCCCGATGCCACGGCACGCGATGATTATATCCTGCAGGCCGTGCGCGATCGCCTCGTGGTCTACAGCGTGCAGAATTCGCGCGTCATCGTCATCCAGTTTTCCTCGAAGGACCCGACGCTGTCCGCTGCGGTGCCAAATGCCATCGCGGACGAATATGTGGCAACGCAACAGGCGTCGAAATCCCAGTCGAATGCCGATGCCACCGGCTGGCTCGAGCCTGAAATTGCCGATCTGAGCAAGCGGGTGAAGGATGCCGAAGCCAAGGTTGCCGCCTATCGCAGCTCGTCGGACCTGCTGATCGGCCAGAACAATGCGGTTTTGGCCACGCAGCAGCTGTCCGAACTGTCATCGGAACTGTCGCGCGTGCGCGCCAGCAAGGCGGCCAGTGAAGCCAAAGCGACGGGTATTCGCACCGCGCTCGCCAAGGGTGCCCCGGTGGAAACCCTGCCTGATGTGATGGCCTCGCCGCTGATCCAGCGGCTGCGCGAACGCCAGGTTCAGCTCAACAACGACATTGCCGATCTGTCCGCGTCTCTGCTGAGCGGTCATCCGCGCATCAAGGCATTGCGGTCGCAGCTGGCCGATCTCGATCAGCAGATCAGGCTGGAGGCCCGCAAGGTGCTTGCCAGCCTTGAAAACGAGGCGGAAACGTCCCGTCTGCGTGAGGCCGAACTGACGCGCACCCTCAACGGTTTGAAGGCGCAATCATCCAAGGCCGGTGAAGAAGAAGTGGAATTGCGCGCGCTGGAGCGCGAGGCGACGGCGCAACGCCAACTGCTCGAATCATACCTGACGCGTTACCGCGAGGCTTCCTCACGCACGGATCGCGGCTATCTGCCCGCCGATGTCCGGATTTTCTCCCGTGCGGACAAGCCGGTCGAGCCTTACTTCCCCAAGGTTCTCCCGATGACCGCTGCGGCCTTTGTCGCCTCGCTGCTGATCCTCAGCATCGGCACGCTGCTCAGCGCCTTGTTCAGTGGCCGGGCCCTGCGTCCTGCGCCCACGGCCGTTGCAGATGTTGGTGTGGTGGAACCCAAGGTGGCCGCTTCGCCGAAAATCGTGGCAGCGGCTGTGCCTCCGGTTGAAAGCAGCAAGCCCCTGCATGCGGAGCCGTCGCCGGTTGCCGCACCGGTATTCACGGCGCCATCCGTTGCAGCCCCGGTTCTGGCTGCCGCGCCATCGGTAGAAAGTCCGGATCACCATGCGGATCATTCGGGTGTTGCCGGCGTTGCCGACCGCCTGATGGCAAGCGGTGCCGCCCGCGCGGTCATCGTGTCGCCGGAAGGGGACGAGGCCTCCGCGCTGACCATATTGCTGGTGCGGGAGCTTGCCGATCGCGGCGTGCGGGTCGTTCTGATCGATATGACTGGATCGGGTGAAATCGGCCGCTCCATGCTGGATGGCCAGAATCTCGCGGGGATGACCGACCTTTTGTCCAATGAGCGGTCATTCAGCGAAGTCATCCACGCTGATCATTATTCGCAGGCGGAACTCATCCCCCTCGGCATCCACGACCCCGTCAAGGCCATGCAGTCCATCGGGCGCCTGCCGATGATTCTCAATGCCTTGCAGTCCGCCTATGATCTGGTGGTCATCGACAGCGGACCGGCCACGGCGGCCGAGCTGAAGCACATTGTCGACGATGGTTCCGAACTTGTGCTGAGCCTGGTCGATCCCGAAGACCATGACGTCAAGGCGATATCCATGGCGCTGTTTGACGGCGAGTTCATCAAGCCCGAGCTTCTCACCCCGTTCAAGGATGGTGCGCTGGAGCTGGACGACGGGCTGATCGTCCGCACCGCTGCCGCGAGCCATCGCCACTGAGACTGTTCAGGCGCGGCCAAAGAGCCGGGACCGCAGTTTTTTCACCGCGGTCCACAGGTGGTCATTTCTCTTGACCGCACGCACGAGATTGCCGCGGGCGGCCCGGTAGGCGGCACAGGCGCGGCCCTTGGCCGTCAGGCTGTGCTGCGTGTCATGGAGCAGCGTTTCGACATCGCACCAGTTCCGCTTGTACGGCTCATCGCCAACCCCGAAACTGTAGGAGGCAAGGTCGGTGTTGCAACTGTCCTGAATGTCTTCGAAAAACAGGAATTCACCCGGACTGGCATTGCTCATGTCATCGTCGGCAATGCCGATGAAGTCGATGAAGGTCTGCGTTCTCGCCCGGGATTTGCCGAGGACCGCCCGATAACGCCCGGCGACCTCGACGGCTTTGAGCTGGAACAGGGGCTGCTCCTTCGCCGCGTGCCGGGCAAACAACTGTTGGAAGAAACGCTGAATTTCCTCGGGTTCAAACGTGTTCCTGATCCCGGATCTGGCGAACTTTTCCGCCTTGTTTGCAAGGTAGTTCTCAAGCATGGCATCGGCCTCGCCTGGCACCGTTGCCGTGACAATGCGATAACCGCCGGCCTCGGCAAACTTGCCGATGCTGTTGCGGTGTTTTTTCTTCTTGCGCTTGGCGTTGTGGCGCTCGAGAACCGTCTGAAAATTGCGGTCCAGCGTGATCGCCAGACTGATATTGGCATTTACCCGGTTCGGCAGTTGCAGCAGCGGATTGGCGCAACCGTCGAGCAGCGGAAGCTGCCGTTCCAGCGTGACGAGGTCGATGTCCGGCCGCGACTGGTGCAGGGCCTCGAAGAGCCGGTTCAGGTCGCCGGGGCTGACGGGATGCGCGGGGGACACAACGGGGAAATTGCAGTTGGCATGCGGCCCGCCGGGGTAGGCGGCGACCCTGAACGGTCCGGACCGGCTGATTGCCAGCGGCAGAACGAAGACCGGTGTTTCTCCGGCGCAGAGGCAGGCGATCAGGCAATCCGCATTGACATTCGACTGCCACAGGGAAACCCAATCTTCGGACTGTGCCGGGCCGCAGACATGGTTCTGCGGCAGGGATCGCCAGATTGTTGCGATTTCACCGGGTGCCGCAATGATTCTTGTATCGAGATGGGGTAAAGGCATGGCGGGTTCCAGTGAAAGCGGTGTTGCGTCAAATACCATGCCGTTGATCAACGATATATAAACACTTAATCTGCATGAAATGACGGTCACGATCCCGTTTCAACATGCCTATTAGCGCGAATTGGTGAAGGAATGGTCCACGCGGCCGACTTGATACGAAAGGCCGTGATGCGACTGGCGTGGCACACCGGTTTTGCGTCGACGGCGCGCGAGCATTTTGGCGGGCTGGGCTCGATCATCATGCTGCATCGCGTCCGTCCGGACTGCGTCAGCCCGCTTGGCGTGACGCGTTCCCTGTCCATCACGCCAGCGTTCCTTGAACAGATCATCGTTTCGCTCAAATCCGAGGGAACCGAGTTCATCTCCATGGACGAGGTGGTCGAACGGGTGAAGAGCGGCAAACGTTCCAACCGGCGTTTCGTCGCGGTGACGCTTGACGATGGTTATGACGATAATTTCCACCACGCCTATCCCGTCTTCCAGAAACATTCGGTGCCGTTCGTCGTGTATGTCGCGCCGGGTTTCATCGAAGGGGCGGCCGTGCTGTGGTGGGAAGTCGTCGAAAGTCTTGTCGCCAAGGCGGATTTCATCCGAATCCCCGACGGGCCGGAATGGCGATGCGGGACGCTTTCCCAGAAAAGGTCGGCTTTTCATGCCATTATGCGGTATTTCTCATATACGCTGACCGAACTGGAACAGATGCCCGTCCTGCGCGCGATGTGCGCGGCGCAGGATATGGTGTGCAGCGTCGCGCCGGACCGCGATGTCATGAGCTGGAACGAGATCCGCCAGATGAACCGCGATCCGCTGTGCACCATCGGCGGCCATACGGTGCACCACTACAATCTGAAAAAGCTGACGGCGGGCATGGTCGCGCAGGAAATGCATCTGTCGGCGGGCATGATCGAGGACCAGCTCGGACGGCGGCCGCAGCATTTTGCCTATCCCTACGGCTCGGCCAAGGCCGCCGGGCGGCGGGAAGCCGACATTGCGGCATCGGAAGGTTTTCTGTCGGCGGTCACCACGCGCCACGGCACCATCCATACCGAGCACAGCAACAATCTGCATGCCCTGCCGCGTATTTCGATTAATGGCCGTTTTCAGAAGCTTGTCTATGCGAAGACGATGATGAGCGGTGTGACAACGCCGATCGCCAATGCCGGACGGCGCGTCATTCAGGCCTGAGTTAGGCCTTCTTCTTCGGTGCCTTTTCCATCCAGCTGATGATGAACATGGCGGGAATGACCCAAAGCAGGCCGGTGCCAAGAAAATAGATCAGGTGGATCCACGGGCTGGCATTGGCAAGCAGCGCCACGGCGAAGATCGTGGCCACGATGGCGTAGACGCAAACCAGGGTAACCAGCAGGATGGTTCCGATGAGTTTCTTGAGCCTTACGGGCATGAATCCATTCCAGTTCTGGTCTTTTTCATCTGCAACACGTGCGCAAGGGTTTCATCTAACCGGTTAAGCCGCGGGCGAAAAGCAAAAAAGCCCCCCTTGCGGTAAAAACGCGACGGCTTGTCGCGTAAACCCGGCTTGTCATCCCGGCGCATATGCTGCACCTATCCGGCCAGTTACAGGAGTGTTTTGAATGGCCGCCCACACCCTATCCGAAGGCGCTGTGTCCTCCGCCGGAGATCGCGAAGCGCGCAACCGCAGACTGATCCGCGTGTGGCTCTATCTCGTTCTGCTTGTGCTCGCCACGATCGTTCTTGTGGGCGGTGCGACGCGCATGACCGGTTCGGGCCTTTCAATCACCGAATGGAAGCCGATCCACGGCATCATTCCGCCCTTGAACCACGCGCAATGGCTGGAAGAGTTCGAGAAATACAAGCTCATTCCCCAGTACGAGCAGCTCAACAAGGGCATGAGCCTTGGCGAATTCCAGCGCATTTTCTGGTGGGAGTGGTCGCACCGGTTCCTGGCGCGGGGCGTCGGCTTCCTCGTCGCCATTCCGCTTGCCTTCTTCTGGCTGACCGGCCGGCTTGAACGGCTGCTGAAGCCGCGCATGATCGGCATCCTGGCGCTTGGCGGCCTGCAGGGCGCCGTGGGCTGGTGGATGGTTGCATCGGGTCTCAGCGGCCGCGTCGACGTCAGCCAGTACCGGCTGGCGACGCACCTGACACTGGCCTGCATCATTTTTGCCGCCGTGATGTATGTGGCACGCGGGCTTGCCGTCTATTCGGAACGGCCGGCCGGCAGCGGCATCCAACGTCTGGCGGGTTGGTTCGTGGTGTTTGTCTTCATCCAGATTTACCTCGGCGCGCTGGTTGCCGGGCTGGATGCCGGTCTTTCCTATAATACCTGGCCACTGATGGATGGGGCCGTCATTCCCGGCGACATGTTCCCGATCCAGCCCATCTGGCACAATTTCTTCGAGAATCCCAAGACCGTGCAGTTCGTTCACCGCTGCTTCGCCTATTTCGTGCTGCTTGCGGCGCTGTGGCAGGCGGTCTCGACGGTGCGGCGCCTGCCGGGCACAACCCATGCGCGGCGCGCGATATTCCTGGTGGTCCTTGTCCTCACGCAGGCAGCCATCGGCATCACCACGCTGCTGATGCAGGTGCCGATGAGCCTGGGCCTTTTGCATCAGGGATTTGCCATCGTCATCCTTGGCTTTGCCGTTGCCCATTGGCGTGCCACCAAGGGCGCCTATCCCTTGTCAACGGAAATCACCACCGCACGCTCGTAGCGGCTGTCTTTGCGCAAAGACTCGGTGTAGTGATTCGAGAGCTTCGCTGGCTACGGACAGCGGGGCATTCCCGCCGTATCGAAAGCAACCATCATGATTCTCAGCGCAAGACGCTCACTGGCCGCCGTTACAGGTCTGGGTGTCACGCAGATCGTCAGCTACGGCACGCTCTATTACAGTTTCAGCATTCTCGAGCCTGCCATGGCGCAGGAGTTCGGCCAGTCGCGGCAATGGCTGTTTGCGGCCTTCTCCGGCACGCTTCTGATCGGCGGCATCATCTCGCCATGGTCCGGCCGCTGGGCCGACCGCTTCGGAGCAGGGCGGGTGATGACATTCGGCTCGCTCGCCGCAGCACTGTCGCTCATCCTCTGCGTCCTGGCGCCAAGCTGGATCTGGTTCGCTCCGGCGCTCGTGACGACGGGAATGGCCACACCGTTCATCCTCTACAACACGGCCTTCGCGGTGCTTGTGCAGATCGATCCGCAGACGGCGCCGCGCCGGATCACCTATCTGACGCTGATAGCCGGGTTTTCCTCGACCTTGTTCTGGCCGCTGGCAACACGTCTGCTGACAGTGTTTACATGGCGGGAGATTTACCTGTTCTACGCGGGATTGCAGGTCTTCATCTGTTTTCCCATCCATTTCTGGTTGTCGCAGATGACGCGGCGCTCGCCAAAGCTGCATGAGGAACGGGCGGATGAACCCGCCAGGGGCGTCGGCGGGCAGTTGCCCGTCGAGAATAGGCGTTCGGCGCTGCTGCTGATCATGGCGGGGTTCTCACTGGCAAGCTTTTCGCTGTCGGCCATGCTCGTGCATCTGGTGCCTGTTCTGGCTGCTGTGGGTGTCGGCACGTCGGCCGTTCTGGTCGGCGCCATCTTCGGGCCGTCGCAGTTCGCCGCACGTCTGGTGAACATGGTTTTCGGCACCAAGCTGTCGGCGATGTCGATCGCCGTGCTGTCGACAGCCTTGATCCCCCTGTCGTTCCTGATGCTGATCGCGCCACTGCCGGTGCCGCTGGTGGCGGGCGCCGTGGTCTTCGCCATGCTCTTCGGCATGGGCTCGGGGCTCAACAGCATCGTTCAGGGGACTTTGCCGCTGGCGCTGTTCGGGCATCAGGGCTATGGCGAAATTCTGGGCAGGATCACCTCGGCGCGGCTGATCGTGTCGTCATCCGCACCGTTCATTTTCGCCTTCATCATGGAAAAGCTCGGGCCGACGCTGGCTTTGTCTGTTGCCGCCACGGTGGGCATTCTCGGCGTCCTGACATTCCTTGCGGTCGCCCGCCTGGTCCGGCGTTCAACCCAGTGAGGCCATCACCCGTTGCACTGCCCGTGCGACGTCGAGGCTCCGCTCCGCTTCCTCGAAATTTTTGTCTTCCGTGTGCCATGAGGCCGACAGCGCCGCGTGCGACATGGCATAGCCGAGGATGGTGCGGATATCGCGGTTGAAGGCGCGGGAGAAGGTGAGGGCCATGGTGGCAACACGCTGGTCGCTGGCGCGCAAATCCTGCCGTTCCAGCGGGTTGTAGAACATGTTGGCGGCATCGTACATCGGATCGCCGAGGAGCCCCTGCGGATCGATGACAAGCCAGCCGCGCTCGCCCAGAAGAATGTTCTCGTGGTGGACATCGCCATGCAGCGGCTGAACGTCGACCGGGTTGCTGAGCAGCGTGTCGGCAATCTCCGCCGCTGCAGCAAAAATGCTGGCATCGCCGTTGTTCCGGTCGATTTCCGCCTTTTTGAACAGGCTGGCATATTGTTCGCGCAATGGCCGCAGGTCCGGGGCGAAGGATTTGCCCTTGCCATTATTGCCCAGCAGTTTCAGCAGGACATCGACAGCAATCGCAGTGGCCGCATCGTCGCCATGCGCGTTCAGCTGGTCCAGCAGCGTGCGGCTGCCGGCATGTTCGAGCAGCAGCAGATTGCCTTTTTCGGCCAGCACACGGATGGAGCCATTGCCGTCGTGCCAGTCGAGATAGTGCACGCCACGCAGCTCTTCCCGCATGCCGGTTTCGTTGAGTGCCTTGATGACAGCGGGTGTGCCGTCAGCCAGCCGCACCATGATGATGCGGCTGGTATGGGTTTCAACGAACAGTTCCGGAGAAGATATCTGCCATTCGGCAGGGAACGTCTCGTGGATACTGTCAGCCATGGTTCAGCATGAGGTCGAGATTCTGCACGGCCGCGCCGGAAGCGCCCTTGCCGAGATTGTCGAGCAGCGCCACGAGGTTCACCTGTCCCTGACCTTCGGTGCCGAGCACGAACAGCTTCATGATGTCAGTATCGCGCAGTTCCTCCGCATCGATTCTTGCCAGCGATGCGCTCTCCGCCAGCGGCACCACCTGCACGATGTCCTGGCCTTCATAATGGGCTGTCAGGGCGGCATGGATGGATTCCAGCGAGGCATTGCCGTTGAGGTCGCCGGTGAACACGGGAACCTGCACGATCATCCCCTGGGCAAAGCGGCCGACGCTGGGACTGAAGATCGGACGCCGGTCGAGATGGCCGTGCGTCTGCAGTTCCGGCACGTGCTTGTGCTTGAGCGGCAAGCCGTAGAGGAAATTATTGGCGCTGATATGGTCCGGATTGGCTGGATCTTCCATCTGCGCAATCATCTGCTTGCCGCCGCCGGTATAGCCGGAAACCGCATTGACGGTGATCGGGTAATCGCCGGGCAGGATGCCCGCATCGCGCAGCGGACGGACCAGCGAAATCGCGCCGGTCGGATAGCAGCCGGGATTGGCCACCAGCCGGGCATCGGCGATCTTCTGCCGCTGCGCCCGGTCGAGCTCGGCAAAGCCATAGGCCCAATCAGGATGAATCCGGTGCGCCGTCGATGTATCGATGATCCGCGTGGAATTATGGCCTTCAAGGATGGCAACAGCTTCTTTCGACGCGTCGTCCGGAAGGCAGAGGATTGCCACGTCGGCGCTCTTCAGGAAGTCGGCGCGCATGCCCTTGTTGCGCCGCTCGGCTTCCGGAATGGAGAGGACGTCGAGATCGTGGCGGCCGGCCAGTCGTGTCCGGATTTGCAGTCCTGTCGTGCCGTGTTCGCCGTCGATAAAGATTTTCGGTTTCATGTGAGATGCCTTTGGCGCTTGATATTCAGAGAGTTAGCGAGAAAACCGGATTCGATATGTAAGAACCCTGAATCAGAATGTCAGCTTCGTCGCTTGGCTTTTTTCTCCGCCAGAATACCAAGGTAGTACATCGCTATTGTGGCACCGGCGATGGCCGTCACATCCGCATGGTCATAGGCGGGTGCGACCTCCACCACGTCGGCGCCGACAATGTTGAGTTCGGTCAGATGGCGCAGCACCGAAAGGATTTTCGCCGAGGACGGACCACCGGCAACGGGCGTACCCGTTCCGGGGGCAAAAGCCGGGTCGAGGCAATCGATGTCAAAGGTGAGATAGACGGGTTTGCCCGCCGTGCGCTTGATGATCGACTTGGCAATCTCGGCAGCCGACATCTCCTCGACTTCGTAGCCATAAACGATCTGCAGGCCGCAATCATCCGGTGCATGGGTGCGGATGCCGACCTGAATCGAATGCGCGGGGTCGATGACGCCGTCGCGCGCCGCCCGGCCGACAAAGGAGCCATGATCGATGCGCTTGCCGTCATCGTACCAGGTGTCCTGATGCGCATCGAACTGCACCAGCGCCACCGGGCCATGCTTGGCCGCATGCGCCTTCAGGATGGGCCAGGTGACGAAGTGATCACCGCCCATTGAGAGCAGGAACGCGCCCGATTTGACGATCTTGGCCGCTTCGCGCTCGATTGTCGCGGGAGTCTTCTGGTGATTGCCGTAATCGAGCAAGCAATCGCCGTAATCGATCACGGCGAGGTCTTCGAACAGATCGCGCTGGAAGGGATATTGCGGGTCATTGTCGAAAATAGCCGATGCCCGCCGGATGGCCTGCGGGCCGAACCGCGCACCCGGCCGGTTGGAAACCGCCGCGTCGAAGGGAATGCCCCAGACGACCACTTCCGCACCGTTCAGATTCTTCGTGTAGCGCCGGCGCATGAAGGACAGCGCCCCCGCATGCGTGGGATCGGTCGCAGCGCTCGTCAGGGTCCGTGCGGTGAAGGCGTGATCGATGGTCTTCGATGGCATTGGATTTCTAACTCCGGGATAATGCATCTTCAGCTTGGCGGCGAAGCTACCGCAAACGCATTTATTGGCAACAAAAAAGCGGACCCGAGGGCCCGCTTTCTGTTCTGTCCAATGGAAACGCTGGATTAGCGCTTCGAGAACTGGAAGGAACGACGGGCCTTCGCCTTGCCGTACTTCTTGCGTTCAACAACGCGGCTGTCGCGTGTGAGGAAACCACCCTTCTTCAGAACACCGCGCAGGGCAGGTTCGAAGTAGGTGAGGGCCTTGGAGATGCCGTGACGAACGGCACCGGCCTGACCGGACAGACCACCACCGGCGACGGTCGCGATGATGTCGTACTGGCCGGCGCGGTTGGCGGCAACGATTGGCTGCTGCAGGATCATCTGCAGAACCGGACGGGCAAAATACTTGCCGTATTCCTTGTCGTTGATAACGATCTTGCCGGAACCTGGCTTGATCCAGACGCGGGCGACCGCATCCTTACGCTTGCCTGTTGCATAGGCACGGCCATTGGCGTCGAGCTTCTGGACATGAACCGGTGCAGCTGCCTGCGTCGATGCAGCGGCAGTACCGAGATCTGCGAGCGAATTGAGCTCAGCCATTCTTATGCGCTCCTTTTGTTCTTGGAATTCAGTGCACCAACGTCGAGAACGACGGGCGCCTGCGCTTCATGGGGGTGATTGGAACCTGCGTAAACGCGCAGATTCTTCATCTGGCGACGGCCGAGCGGACCACGGGGAACCATGCGCTCAACAGCCTTTTCGACGACGCGTTCCGGGAAACGGCCTTCGAGCAGCTGACGGGCAGTGCGTTCCTTGATGCCACCTGGGTGGCCGGTGTGCCAGTAGTAAACCTTGTCGGTAAACTTCTTACCGGTGAAGGCAACCTTTTCAGCATTGATGATGATGACATTGTCGCCATCGTCAACGTGAGGGGTGAAGGTTGCTTTGTGCTTGCCGCGCAGGATGTTGGCAACGATGGTGGCGAGACGGCCGACGACGAGACCTTCGGCGTCAATCAGGATCCACTTTTTCGTCACATCTGCCGGCTTCTGGGTGAAGGTAGCCATTTGTGTTCGTCCTTGAGATCATCCTTCACATAGGAAGGCTTTTCTTGTTGCTTGCGTTGTGTGAATGGCGATCATCCGCACAACAGTTAAATGCGGCAGGAAGAACCTACCGCAGTCGAGGGGTTCAATACCGGCCCAACAGGATCACGTCAAGCAGATGTTTTCGGCGGTTTTGACAAATACTCTTTATAAAACAATGGCTTATGAAAAAGGTATTATATTACCACATGCTTCTTGCCCGGATTTGCCGCGTTTTGCGGGATTTCAAGCCCGCTTGCAGCCCTAGCTGCGCGGCGGAATCGAATAGGTCGCCGTGGCATGGGCCACCAGTTCCTTGTCTTCGCCATTGGTGAGCGCGATATCCATCACCGCGAGCCGCTTTCCCAGCTTGAGCACCTTTGCCGTGGCATCGATGGGCCCGAGTTGCGGCTTGCGCAGGAAGTTGATGTTGAGATTGGTCGTCACCGCCAGGGCGACCGGGCCGATCTGCGCGAGGATCGCCACATAGGCGGCGATATCGGCAAGGGCAAACAGGGTGGGTCCCGATACCGTGCCGCCGGGGCGCAGGTGCCGGTCCGCCGGATCAAGCCGCATCGTGGCATAACCCGGGCCGGCACCGGTAACGGTGTAGACGACCCCGTCAGCGTTCACCTGTGGGAACTCCCGCTCGAGAAAGGCCGTTAACGCTGTTACATCCATTGCCGTTTCCAAAGGGCACTCCATCTGTTCTCTGGCGATGATCGCTGGTATTCCTAATCATCCGTGTCTTCTTTGCAAGGAAGCCAGTCATGACGCTGTTCCGATCCACGCTGTTTTTCATTGCCATTCTGGCGGCAACACCCGTGGTGCCATCCTTTGCACAGACCGCGCCGCAGATCGAACCCTTCAGCCTGCCGGTCCGGCCGGTGGCGCTGACCCAGGACATCATCAAGCGCTTTCTCTACAGCTTTGCTCCCGTCGGCGCGCAGATGAAGGAAGAAGCGGCGGGCAACGCCGTCCTTTCACCGGAAGCAACGGCGCGGCTGGACAAGAAGGCAGCGGAATATGGCTTCAAGGATTTCAACGACTGGGGCGAAACCACAAGAACGATCATGGTGACCTATCACTGGGTCACCAATCCGGAACCGCGCGAGGAGGTGGAAAAGGCCATCGCCTCCATTCCGTCCATGCCCAACCTGACCGACAAGCAGAAGGCGGAAATGATCGACGGCCTGAAGAGCGGATTGGCAACGGTCGAGAAAGCACGCCCGTCGGCGGAGAATCTCGCTATTGTCAAAAAGCACGTGAGTTCGATCAAACCACTCTATAAACAATGGACCAGCCTTTGACCGGGTTGCAAGCGCTGGGGAATGAGGAGCGATATGGGAGAAGTTCACATTATCCGCAAGGATGAACCAATCGTCGGGTATGAGCTTGCCTCGGGCGTTCTGCGCCTGACATTGCAGAATCCGCCCGCCAATGCGCTCTCGCTCGCCATGATGCGCCTGCTGCTCGATCATCTGCATGCGGCGCGGGATGACAAGGCGGTGCGCGTGATCATCATCGATTCGGCGCAGAAGCTTTTTTCGGCGGGCCATGACCTGAAGGAGCTGACCGTGCACCGGCAGGACGCTGATCGGGGCCGGGCCTTTTTCGAGAAGACGATGCAGCTCTGCGCTGAACTGATGCAGGCCATCGTGCATCATCCGAGGCCGGTGATTGCCGCCGTCGGCGGTCTTGCAACGGCTGCCGGTTGTCAGCTTGTCGCCTCCTGCGACCTGGCGATCTGCTCGGACAAGGCGACATTCTGCACGCCGGGCGTCAATATCGGCCTGTTCTGCTCGACGCCCATGGTGGCCCTGTCGCGCAATGTCTCGCGCAAGCAGGCCATGGAAATGCTCCTCACCGGCGAGACCATCGATGCCTCGACGGCACGGGAGTTCGGTCTGGTCAACCGGGTGGTGCCGGAGGAGTACCTGAATCCGATTGTCAGGAAATACGCGCAAGCCATTGCGGAGAAATCGACTTTAACCGTTAAAACCGGCAAGGAAGCCTTTTACCGGCAGGCCGAAATGGGACTTTCCGAGGCCTATGCCTATACGGCGCAGGTGATGGTGGAAAACATGCTGGCGCGCGATGCGGAGGAAGGCATCAACGCCTTCATCGAAAAGCGCAAGCCGGAATGGACGGGCGAATAAGCGCATGGATCACGATCATTACCCGGACGACTATATCAGCGGCATTCTTTCATCCGTCAAAACCATTGCCATGGTGGGTGCTTCAGCCAATGAGGTGCGGCCAAGCTTCTTTGTCATGAAGTACCTGATCGACAAGGGCTACCGGGTCATACCGGTCAATCCGGGACAGGCGGGCAAGGACATTCTCGGCCAGAAGGTTTTTGCGCGCCTCGCCGATATCCCTGAAGCCATCGACATGGTCGACGTGTTCCGTGCCTCCGAGGCCGTGCCGGCGATTGTCGATGAGGTCTTGACGCTGACGCCGCTGCCGAAGGTCATCTGGACGCAGTTGACCGTCCGCCACGACGAAGCGGCACGCAGGGCGGAAGCTGCGGGCATTCAGGTGGTGATGAATCGCTGCCCGAAGATCGAATATGCGCGGCTGTGCGGCGAGATCGGCTGGAGCGGCGTCAATTCGCGCATCCTGTCGGCGAAAAAACCGCAGATGCGGCAGGGCTTCCAGAGTTTTGGCCTCAGATCGCCAAAATAGGTTGGCGGCAAAGCCGCGATCCCATAGCGTGTAGCAAAATCAGGAATGACAGGGAGATGAACCATGGCGCACCGCGCACCCGGAATTGAAACTCTTGCCGTACATGCGGGCGCCCAGCCCGATCCGGCAACCGGCGCGCGCGCCACGCCGATCTACCAGACGACGGCCTTTGTTTTCGACGATGCCGACCACGCCGCATCGCTGTTCGGCCTGAAGGCCTTCGGCAACATCTATACCCGCATCACCAACCCGACCAATGCGGTGCTTGAAGAGCGCGTGGCGGCACTGGAAGGCGGCACTGCGGCGCTGGCGGTTGCATCGGGCCATGCGGCACAGTTCCTGGTGTTTCACACGCTCATGCAGCCCGGCGACAATTTCATTGCCTCCAGAAAGCTCTATGGCGGCTCGATCAATCAGTTCGGCCAGTCGTTCAAGTCCTTCGATTGGCATGTGCGCTGGGCGGAACCCGACGATCTCGCCTCGTTCGAATCGCAGATTGACGAGCGGACGCGCGCGATCTTCATCGAAAGTTTTGCCAATCCCGGCGGCATCGTCACCGATATCGAGGCCATCGCCGCCATCGCCCACAAGCATGGCCTGCCGCTGATTGTCGACAATACGCTGGCGTCGCCCTATCTCATCCGTCCCATCGAACACGGTGCCGATATCATCGTGCATTCCATGACCAAATTCCTCGGCGGCCATGGCAATTCCATGGGCGGGGTGATTGTCGATTGCGGCACGTTCGACTGGTCGAAGTCGGGCAACTATCCGCTGCTGTCCGAGCCGCGCAGCGAATATAACGGCATCGTGCTGCACGAAACCTTCGGCAATTTTGCCTTTGCCATTGCCTGCCGCGTCCTCGGCCTGCGCGATCTCGGGCCGGCGCTGTCGCCGTTCAATGCGTTCCAGATCCTGACGGGGATCGAGACCCTGCCGCTGCGCATGCAGCGCCATGCGGACAATGCGTTGAAGGTGGCGCAGTGGCTTTCCAGCCACGCAAAGGTGGCCTGGGTCAGTTATGCCGGGCTGCCTGATGATCCCTATCATGCCCTGCAGCAGAAATATGCGCCGCGAGGCGCCGGTGCGGTTTTCACCTTCGGGCTGAAGGGCGGTTACGAAGCCGGGGTCAAGCTGGTCGAGCACCTGCAGCTGTTTTCGCATCTGGCCAATATCGGCGATACCAAGTCCCTGATCATTCATCCCGCATCGACCACGCATCGGCAATTGAGCGATGCGCAGAAGATCGCCGCAGGTGCGGGGCCGGATGTGGTGCGGCTGTCCATCGGCATCGAGACCGTCGAGGATCTGATTTCCGATCTCGACCAGGCACTGATGAAGGCGGGATAGGCCATGACACCGTCGCATTTTGTCGCCATCGATTTCGGCAGCATCGACCCTGAACATGGCGCTCCGGCGGCAGACCGGGTGATTGCGGGCGATCCGCAGTTCCGCACCTGGAACTGCGACGAGGCCGATGGTGGTCTCTACGCCGGGATCTGGGAAGCAACGCCGGGCAAATGGCGCATCGTCTATGATGAGTGGGAGTTCTGCCACATTCTCTCGGGCCGCTCGATCGTCACGGAAGAGGGCGGCAAGGAACGGCATTTGCAGGCCGGAGACAGTTTTGTGCTGCGCCCCGGCTTTCGCGGCACCTGGGAAGTCATCGAAACCACCCGCAAGGAATAC